>OGCN01000096.1_pt1 | contig 141897 bp, 125 predicted proteins | sample 1570181 | NCBI WGS metagenome assembly OGCN01 (sample SAMEA4370584, study PRJEB24528) | human gut metagenome | reverse complement strand
TTAGGACGCAAGATTTTCATTCTTGAAAGGGGGGTTCGATTCCCCCACGGGCTACGAAAAAAGAGTTGGACAATGAATATCATTAATAGTGATTCATTGTCCAACTCTTTTTTTATTAGTGTCTCAATCGATACAGCTGTAAGTACAAACAAACTCCTCCGTCAGATAAAACTCGATACTCATCTCTGTTTTCAGAGAAGTTCTACACTCATACGCATTCATAGTTCCATTAAAAACTTTAGAGTGTGCATCTACAACAGCGCCATTACCGGAATGTTCAGAAAACGAGACAGAGTTTATACTAAGATGTTCCAGAAAATCCACCTCACTGGAATTTATCATCTTAAACATTGTTTCCTTTGCCGACCAGAACAACAAATACATATTGATTCTGAATTCTTCTACGGTATTATTATCCGCAATATCTGAAACTTTTCTTTCTATAAGAGACATTTCGCCTGAAGAGACAAACCTGCCAACTACCTTTTTCACTCTATCGGAATGATATTCAATATCAATTCCAATTTCCTTTTCAGGGTGAATAATCAACGCTACAAAACCTTTTGTATGAGATATAGATATCCTGCACAACGAGTTCTCAAGATAAGGCTTGCCGGATTCATGATGAAGAACACGACATTCTTTTCCTAAAAGTTCACGAAGAAGCGCCCTTACAGCCAGATATTCCAATTGGCGTGCAGGTGACTTAAAATTGAAAAAATCCTGTGTGAAAGACTTTTCCGTAAGCAAAGAACGGAGCTTCTCTGCGGTTTCAGTCACTCTCCATATTCCGCAGGCAGCTCCGTCAAATTCCCATTTTCTCAGTATAGGCATGTCTTAAATTTCAAAAATCAGTTCTTTTCTTCGCCAGTCTCAGATTCAGATTGTACTGTAACCTTCAATTTAAGAATTCTTCTGGCATCCATTTCGAGTACCTTGAAAGTATACTTCCCAAACACTATCTCCTCATTCAGCGACGGGAATTCACCCTTTACTGCAAGAATAAAGCCGGCCAGTGTTTCCGCATCATCGGAGACCTCCTCAAATTCTTCAGGATCGGCCTTCATTATCTTATAGAAATCCGAAAGAAGAGTCTTTGCCTCAAACACAAACACTCCTTCAGAAAGCTTAACGTATGTTCTTTCCTCATCATCATATTCATCGTTAATCTCCCCTACTATCTCTTCTATAATATCTTCCATGGTAACTATACCCGACGTACCTCCAAACTCGTCAACTACAATTGCCATGTGAACCTTATTTGTCTGAAAGTCCCTGAGCAAGTCATCTATCATTTTTGTTTCCGGCACAAAGAATGCAGGGCGAATAAGCTTTCTCCAGTCAAAGTCATCACCTTTCTCAAGATATGGCAGAAGATCTTTGATATAAAGTACACCCTTTACGTTATCCCTTGTATCCTGATAAACCGGAATACGGGAATATCCGTTATCGACCACACATTTCAGGACTTCTGAAAATGTTGAGTCAATATCGAGATCAACCATATCAAGACGGGAAGTCATTACCTCTTTTGCTGTTTCTTCACCAAATCGGATTATACCTTCCAACATATTGCTCTCTTCGGAAATCTCGTTTTTGTCCGTCAGTTCAAGAGCTTGCGAAAGTTCATCCACAGAAAGAGACTGCGGCTTCTTATAAGCTATTTTATTGATGAAAACTGTTGAACGCACCAACACTGAAGACAAAGGTCTGAATACATAACTCAAGACATTCAGTACAGGAGCCGCCTTACGACTAAAAGCCAAAGCGTTCTGTGCCGAATATATTTTCGGCATTATTTCCCCAAAGAGAAGTAATAGAAATGTAAGAATTACGGTTATGACAAGAAACTCAAGCAATCTTGATCCACCAAAATCGACTACTGATGCAAAAAAGAAATTACACAGCATAATTATCATCACATTGACAAAATTGTTTGAGATGAGAATTGTGGCCAAAAGTCTTTCTGAATTAGCCAATAATGACTTTATACGCTTGTCTGCACTGTGTTTTTCCTCTTCAATATCGCTTAAATCTGATGGCGTCAAAGAAAAGAACGCTATTTCAGATGCCGATACGAAGCCAGAAGCATAAAGTAATAATAATGCTAAAATCAAAGCAATAAAAGCTCCTGTATCGGGAGCTGTAACGGTCACTCCGTTAAATAAATCCGCCAAGCGGCATAAATACGAATCCGGGTCCAAAGAAATAAATTTTAGTTAGACATAAGTTATTTAGAAAGGCAAATCATCAGATGCCTCATCCTGTACGGGAGCTTGCTGTATCGGTTGAGCCGGTGTAACTGCAGGCTGCTGCTGCGAAGCAAATTGCTGCCCACCCTGTTGCGCCGAACGAGGTGTAAGCATTTCCATATTATCACCGAAAATTTCGACTATGTATCTCTTCACTCCATTCTGGTCATCATACGAACGCGAACGGATTTTTCCTTCAATATATAGTTTGTCTCCTTTATGAACATACTTTTCTGCAGTTTCGGCCAAACCTCTCCACAAAACTATATTATGCCATTCTGTACGTTCCGGAACCTGAGTGCCATTTGCCAAAGTATAAGCACGATCGGTTGTAGCTAAAGTAAAAGTAGCCACAGCCACACCACTATCCAGATATCTCACTTCGGGATCCTTCCCTACATTACCTATTAATTGAACTTTGTTTAAAGACATATTCGAAAGTTTTAATAATTCGCATCAAAAATATAGAAAAAAAATGAGAAACCAACCATTTTGCAATATTTTATTGCTACCCCATTGTATGTTAATCAATTTTTATAGAGATAATGATTTTTCAGACAATAAAATTTGTCTACCATTTCTAAGTAGTATAAATATAATGTGAAAACGTATATTAGAGAAACAATAATGCCACATACATGTCTGTACAGACCCCAAAAACAACGTTTTTCGCAATTTTATTGTAAAAATGTCGCAAATAAATTTCTTAAAGAACGAGAAAAGCTATATATTTGCAGACCAAAAATTTAGATAAAGTATAACACAATAATTATTTATTAGCGAAATGACTAAAGCAGATATTGTAAACGAAATTGCAAAAAAGACAGGTATCGACAAAAACACTGTACTGGTTACTTTGGAAGCGTTCATGGGTTCAGTAAAAGAATCGTTATCTAACGAAGAAAATGTCTACCTGAGAGGTTTCGGCAGTTTCGTAGTTAAGAAGAGAGCACAGAAAACAGCTCGTAATATATCAAAGAACACTACAATAATCATCCCGGAACACAATATTCCGGTATTCAAACCAGCAAAGACTTTTACACTTTCAGTGAAGGAATAATTAATTTTAGTATTAACCCTATAAAAATTTTAAAGCTATGCCAAGCGGAAAGAAAAGAAAAAGACATAAAATGTCTACTCACAAGCGTAAAAAAAGACTAAGAAAGAACAGACATAAAAGCAAAAAATAATTGTTAGTCTGTCCCGACTTCAATAAAGAACAAACTTGCAAAGAACTGTTTCAGTCTTTCGGGTTTGTTCTTTGTCTTAATTAAGAATTTAAACAATTTCCATTAAACCAAGAAAAAGTGACAAGCGAATTAGTTGTTGACGTACAGCCCAAAGAGATTTCTATAGCCCTGCTGGAAGACAAGAATCTGGTAGAGTTTCAGAAAGAAGAAAGAAACCTTTCTTTCTCTGTCGGGAATATGTATGTGGGCAAAGTAAAAAAACTTATGCCCGGACTTAATGCATGCTTCGTGGATGTCGGCTTCGAAAAAGACGCATTCCTTCACTATCTTGATTTGGGACCACAGTTTCATTCTTATCAAAAGTATCTAAAGCAAGTAATCAGTGACCGTAAGAAACTTTTTCCTATATCAAAGGCAAACTCTCTGCCGGATATTGACAAAGACGGTTCAATATCAAATATCCTCCAGCAAGGTCAGGAAGTAATTGTTCAGATAGTAAAAGAACCTATCTCTACAAAAGGTCCCCGCCTTACATGCGAACTTTCATTTGCAGGAAGATATCTGGTACTCATTCCGTTCAACGACAAAGTTTCTGTTTCGCAAAAAATAAAATCAAGCGAAGAGAGGACACGATTGAAGCAACTCCTTCAGAGCATCAAGCCAAAAAACTTCGGTATTATAGTAAGAACAGTAGCCGAAGGAAAAAGGGTGGCAGAACTGGATGCCGAACTGAAAGTATTGCTCAAACATTGGGAAGAAACAATAACTAAGGTGCAGTCTGCTACAAAGCTGCCCACACTGGTATATGAGGAAACAAGCCGCACTGTCGCTATGCTGCGCGACCTGTTCAATCCGTCATACGAAAATATTTATGTAAACGATGAAACCGTTTACAACGAAGTAAAAGACTATGTAGCCCTGATAGCTCCCGAACGCGGGAACATTGTAAAGCGTTACACCGGTCAGCTTCCCATTTTCGACAACTTTGCCATCACAAAGCAAATAAAATCATCATTCGGTAAGACTGTTTCGTACAAAAGCGGTGCTTATCTCATTATTGAACATACCGAAGCGCTTCACGTGGTAGATGTGAACAGCGGTAACCGCTCAAAATCCGCCAACGGCCAGGAAGCCAACGCCCTAGACGTAAACTTAGGTGCTGCCGACGAACTGGCACGCCAGCTCCGACTAAGGGATATGGGTGGTATAATAGTTGTCGATTTCATTGATATGAACCTTGCCGAGAACCGTCAGAAACTATACGAACGCATGTGTCAGAACATGCAGAAGGACAGGGCAAAGCATAACATCCTGCCGTTAAGCAAATTCGGCCTTATGCAGATAACCCGACAAAGAGTTCGTCCTGCAATGGACGTGACTACCGACGAAGAATGTCCTGTATGTTTCGGTAAAGGTAAAATCAAACCTTCGATACTTTTCACAGATTCTCTGGAAAGCAAACTGGACTATTTGGTCAACAAATTAAAAGTGAAAAAATTCACGTTGCATATACATCCGTACGTTGCTGCTTACGTAAACCAAGGTATGGTTTCACTAAAGCGTAAATGGCAAATGAAATACGGATTTGGTATCAAAGTCATTCCTAATCAGAACCTTGCAATGCTGGAATATAAATTCTATGATCCAAAAGGTGAAGAAATAGACATGAAGGAAGAGTTTGAAATCAAATAAAAAAAAGCAAAAAGAAAGAAATCAAGACTGCATGGCTGTCCATAAAACAAGTAAAGGACACCATGCAGTTTCTTTTTTATACAGCACTATGATAAAACTTGCATCATCCAACTAAAAATGCCATCTTTGCAACAGAAACAAAAACAAATAACCATAAACACATGAAAAAAACATTATTCACAGCAGCTCTAGGAGCTATTGCATTAAGTGCAGGGGCACAGCAAATCACTGAGTCAGATCTGAAGGATATACAGTCATCATTCGTGATGGATGCATCTACAAAAGCACTTCAGAACATAATCACAAACGATGCCAACCTGAGAAAACTGTCTCTAAACAGAGATATTCAAGGTGAAACAGACCACTACTTCAAATATAAAGTTGATGTGAAAGGTATAACAGACCAGCAGCAGTCTGGAAGATGCTGGATGTTTACTTCTATGAACGTACTCCGTCCGTCGGTAATGAAACAGTTCAACATCAAGGAATTCGACTTCTCACACAACTATAACTATTTCTGGGATATGTTCGAAAAGAGTAATCTTTTCCTTGAAAATGCCATTGCTACAGCTGATCATGACATGTTGGAACGTGACGTAGAGTTTTATTTCAGAACACCTGTAGGCGACGGTGGCGTTTGGAACCTGTTCTATAATATCGCTGAAAAATACGGCGTAGTTCCTCAGACTGTCATGCCGGAAACTGCACACTCAAATAACACGACACAGATGCGTTCCGTGCTCAACGAACGTCTGCGCACAGGAGGATACGAACTCCGTAATCTGGTAAACGGAAAGAAAAGCAAGAAAGAGATAGCAGAAGCCAAGAAGGCTATATTAAAAGATGTTTACAGAATCCTTTCACTCTGCCTCGGCAATCCTCCCAGCCAGTTCGAATGGAGATACGAAACCACAGCCGGTGAAATCAAGACACTGAAAACTACTCCTAAGGAATTCTATAACATGATCAAACCGGAAAACTACAATCCGGAATCATACGTCATGATAATGAACGACCCTACCCGCGAGTACTATAAGGTTTATGAGATTGCAAACTACCGCAATACATACGAAGGCGTGAACTGGATATATCTGAACCTGCCTAACGATGTCATCAAAAAAGCGGCTATATCTTCTATCAAGGGTAATGAAGCCATGTATGCATCAGTTGATGTAGCTATGTATAATTCTGCCGACGGAGTTTGTCATCCTGAAATGTTCGATTATTCCTCACTTTTCGGAATCAAGCTTGACATGGACAAGAAAGCAAGAATCCTTACAAGAGAAAGCGGTTCGGCTCATGCAATGACTCTGATGGCAGTTGATACAGATGAGAATGACCAGCCATTGAAATGGCAGTTTGAAAACAGCTGGGGCCCTACTGCTGGCCATAACGGATATATGACGTTCACCGACAAATGGTTCGATGAATATTTGTTCCGTATAGTAATAAACAAGAAATATCTTGACGAGAAATCTCTGAAGGCTGCAAAACAGAAACCTGTAGAACTTCCTGCATGGGATTATATGTTCTAAAAGTCTAAAATTATTAATATAATAAGAGCCATATCATAACCCCTATAAATGAGAGGAGCTGATATGGCTCTTTTATTTTTCTCTAAGAATAAATTTACATACCTTGCAGCCTGTTCATCAGCGAATCGCGAAGAACTGTATAAGCAGCCATATTCTGCTGGCTTACAGGTTTCTTAGGTTGCGACTTGATTGTGAGCGGATTTATAGGCTTTCCGTTCTCGAATACACGGAAATCAAGATGCGGTCCGGTAGAAAGTCCGGTGGAACCTACATAGCCTATCACTTCTTTCTGCTTGACTGAAGAACCGACTTTCAAGCCTTTAGCAAAACGTGACAGATGCATATATGTAGTGACATAAACACTGTTATGCTTAATCTTGACGTAATTACCTCCTCCCCCGGCCTGATAACCTTTTGCTATAACCTTTCCGTTACCGATGGCATACACCGGAGTTCCCGTAGGAGCTGCATAGTCCACACCATGATGCGCACGATAACGCTTCAGCACCGGATGATAACGGCTGTTGGTAAAGCGCGACGAAATACGGTAGAAATCAAGCGGAGCTTTCAGAAATGCTCCTTCAAGACTGTTTCCTTTCTCATTATAATACAGTTCCTCACCATCCTGAGTGAACGGAATAGCATAATATGTACTGTCCGAAGCACGGAAAGATGCCGCAAGCACATGAAAGTTCTGCAACGCATTTCCATCGACATATTCCTGTTCGTATATCACACGGAATTCATCTTCCTTCTGAAGTCCGAAGAAGTCGATAGTCCATCCGAATATATGCGAGAGAACTATAGCCAACTGCGGCGAAGTATTACAATCCTGCATGGCTACCCACAATGAAGAATTGATTTTCCCTTTTGCCTCTTTAGTTCTCCACTCCACAGGGTTCTGACCGCGTGTAACCTTGTATTCTCCTCTAAGGTCGAAAACTACATACGATTTCGGATCTTCCTCATAGACAAAAAACTTTGGAGTGGCAAGGCTGTCCTTCGAAGTAAACATTGCATAGGCCCTTCCGCTACGTATCTTCCTTACATCGAATACACCTTCCGTCTTAAGATTCAGATCATGAATATTCTGAGAACTCAATCCATGATCAGACAATATAAAAGACAAATTCTGGTTAGGCTTCACTATACCATACTTCACATTGTATTTATCAACCGGGATACCATATTTGTAAGTAATTTCTTCCACCTCGGCAGAGTCAGTCACCTCCACTTCATCAAGCGACTGCTCTTCGGTTTCTATAGAACGATAATTGTTTACTGTCAGTACAGCCACAAGTACCACCGCTACAGCCACCAGAGCCAATATTATTTTCTTCTGCTTATTCATACTTGTTCCAACTGCTCATAGTGTTAATGTCTTTTCTGATTTTATTTCTCGTCTCACCATCAGGATAACCCAATGTAATCAGAAGCGGAACTCTCTTGCTGCCTATACCTAGCAACTTCTTCACCTTCTTTTCATCGAACCATCCAAGGATACATGTTCCCAGACCAAGTTCTGCAGCCTGAAGACAGAAATTCTCTACCGCAATACCTACGTCAAGAAGAGAATACTCCTTATCCTTAATTACGCTACCTATACGTGCCGTAAAATTCATTTTCTCCAACACGACAGCCACAATTACCGGACTTTGCACTGCAAACTTGTTCATTCCCATACCTGCCGCAGCCGATGCCATCTCCGGAAGCAATTGCGGATCGTCCACCACAACAAACTTCCATGGCTGACTGTTGCATGCCGACGGAGCCAGTCTCGCAGCTTCAAGGCATTTGATAATCTTTTCTCTATCTACCGGAGTGTTCTTATACTTTCTGTCACTCTGACGTTTCTTTACTAAATCTAAAAAATCCATATATTATCATTTTTAATTATTACAACGTAAACGGACTTGGAGAAACTATCTCTATCTCCTTATCCAACACCGGATGTCTGAATACGAGTCTTGATGCATGAAGACACAAACGTGAAGCCGAATCGGGATTACCATAAAGTTCATCTCCCGATATATGACATCCGAGGCCTGAGACATGAGCCGAATGTACACGCAACTGATGAGTCCGACCGGTATGAGGCTTAAAGACGACTTTCGCCCGTCCATCCTTTATACATTCCACCTTATATTCAGTTATTGCCAGCTTGCCATTCTCAAAATCAACCATCTGTCGCGGTCTGTCAAGGGGATTCAGGCATATAGGCAAATCTATGATACCAAATTCCTGCGACGGAACGCCATCCAATATGGCTATGTATTCCTTTGAGATACTCCTTGTCTCGAACTGAGACTGCAACCGGGCATGCACATCCTTGTCCTTGGCAGCGAGAAGTATCCCTGACGTTGCCATATCAAGGCGGTGAACCACCAAAGGACCGGTAGCATCAGGATACATAAGTCTTAATCTCTGCTGTACAGAGTCCAGATCATTTTTTCCCGGAACAGAAAGCATGCCCGACGGCTTCTCAACAGCCACTATCCATTCATCCTCATACAAAATCTTAAGCGGAGTATCCTTAAACAAATCCTCTGCCAATGGATTAGGCTCCACATCAAACCCTACGAGCATATGTTTCAGTATAGGTTCGCATTTACCTTTGCATGAAGGATAAAAATAGCCGTCGTGACGAATCTCATCCTTGGGCGACATTCCGCACCAGAATTCACCCATAGCCAACGGCTGCAGGCCATACAGATAAGCATACTGCAAAAGTTTAGGCAAAGCGCACTCCCCTGCTCCTGCAGGTGGTAATCCCTGAGGAGTATCTTTGAATATCTCACACAGGTCTTTACGCTCACCCTTTGCATTCAGCATATCAAATTGCCTGAAAAGCCATAACTGCAATGCAGCCGAACGAGTTTTTCTCTCTCGCTTCAACTGCAATATCTCAGTATCAAAACCTTTCACTTTCTGCTCTACCTCATTCAGCCTTTCTTTCCACGAGTTCTCCAATCTCTTATATTCGGCCTTTTGAAACTGGCTCTCACGAACCAGGGCATCGAGTTCTTCAGGCGAAAGGTTGCCATTAGCACGTTTTTCATCCCTCTCCTTTTTGCTCCTCTTCAGTTTCTCCTTGGCAGACGCTAAAGAAGAAGATGCTTGAATCTTTATCTCCTCTTGTTCTTTTTTCGCCATGAGATAAGAATCACTTTTGAATATATCGCTGATACGTCTGTTCAAAGCCGAGATTTCCGATTCTTCTTTCCTGAAATAACCGTCAGGATTAAGAAGGTCATACACAGGAGGAACAAAGAAATCATGCATATTGCTACCGGCCAGATTTCCGGAAAAGGCAGCCAGATAACCGATACCGCCATCTGATGTCCTTACTATCAGTACACCAAACATCTTGCCTTTGCCGATTTCATCCTGCCAGTCAAGTCGAGTGGATAAATAAGATCGAACCTCATCCGCTGCTATTCGTGTCAGCGGATGAGGTGTATAATGAAAAGGGAATGTAAATTTCTCGGGTAGAGAAATTCCCTCAATATTCTGTTTGAAAAAATGAATCACTTCTATCTATCCTCCAAATTCAAACAAATGGTGAATTATAAATTATTAATCCAATTGGCAATATCCTTCAAAACTTCTTCAGAGCAGGTTTCTTCTATATTATAGTAATCTACCGCAGTCTCAGGCTTACAATGCTGAAACAAGTGATTAAGTCCCGGATATTCCTTTATAAGGTTCTTGGGATTCTTATTATTCAAAAGCCGTCTGATATTGCCCAAATTGCTTTCCGAAATAACCTGTGCGTCATTGCTGCCGTTTATTGCCATTACGGGTATTGTTATCTTCTTCAAGTCATTTTCTGGATTATAATCCATAAAGAATTCAAGCCATGGCTTTTTGGGCTGCACAGACATTTCCTTTCTTATAGTATTTACACTGACATTAGCCGGTATTCCCTTCAACTTCAATAAAGCATTCTGCTGCTCGGCCAGTAGAGTATCGCCTTTAATTCCCGGACCTGCCATACTTACAATGAAATCCGGTTTCTTATCTGCCGCAAGCATAAAAGCTATCATTCCGCCTTCACTATGACCAAGGACACCGATCTTTCCAAATTTTCCACTTTTTCTGAGCCATTGCAAACCGCAATCCGCATCCTCGGCAAAATCTTCGGAAGTAGCACTCGTGACATCGCCACCAACTGACTTTCCTGTTCCTCTGTCATCGTACCGCAAAGAAGCTATACCGCATTTGGCCAGATAATCAGCTATCACGAGAAACGGCTTATGTCCAAAGACCTCTTCATCGCGGTTCTGTGAGCCACTTCCGGTAACCATTATCACCACCGGCACTTTTTTATTCGGATTGTAGCCTACGGGATATGTCAGCGTTCCTGAAAGTTTTGTATTAGCGTTCACATTACTGAAAGTAACCTCCTCAGTACCATAGATATACGTCACTGTAGGTTCCTGAGGTCTGTTCGGCATATTTACATCTCCAGGTCTAAGTTCAAGCGGGAAGGACATACCGAACTGATTGAATTTTCCTTTAATCGCCCCATCGATAAGTTTTCCATTATAAGTCATGTTTATAGCAGCCACGCTCAACGAGACGGAATCCTCTGTCAAAATCTGAAGATTTACAGGAATACCGACAGCACTTTGCGCCGGAACATCCATCTTGCACGACTGTTTACCTCCTTCTTCATGCTGAAAATGAAAAACGATTTCCAATTTCTGGTTTGCCGCAGTCAACAAGCCTTTCCACGTACCGTTTATCACCTGTGAGTATGACACAGATGCAGCAGACATAAGCAACGCAAATAGAAAAGTCCTTTTCATTGTAGAAATTCCGTTTTACAGATTAAAACTTAGAACATTTCTCTCTGACGACAGAAACATCCGGCAAATTTCTCATCCACATTTTCTATAGGCTGACGGAAAAGTCCATAGACAGAGGAGCCTGATCCGGACATTGAAGTATATACAGCACCCAGATCGTACATCTTATCCTTAATGGCAGCAATCTCTGGATACAGCGCGAAAACACTGTCCTCAAAATCGTTTACCATCACGTCTTTCCAATTCTCTACAGGCATCTTTATTATCTCTTTAAGGGAAAGTTCCGGTCTGTGTGGTTTGATTTTCGAGAAAGCGTCACGTGTTGATACGAAAATATCCGGTTTCACCAATACTATATAATAATCTGCCAACGAAAGTTTGACAGGTTCAAAGATATTACCTATTCCGGTTGCAAATACAGGCTCATTGCGCACAAAGAAAGCACAGTCAGCCCCAAGCTTTGCCGCATATTCTTCCATCTTCTCCAGACTCAGCCCCAAAGCAAACTTCTGATTGAGCATCTTAATCATAAAGGCACAGTCAGAAGAACCGCCTCCAAGACCCGCCCCACTCGGTATATGCTTGAAAAGATGAATATCTACAGGAGCAAGATCGAAGTCCTGTTTCAGGAGTTTATAGGCCTTGACCACAAGGTTATCATCCGGATTGCAGTCAAGAACATTACCTTTCATACTGATTTTATAGTCCTTACCCTCCTCTTCCAAAGGTTTCACTTCAAGGGCATCCTGAAGATTGATAGGAAAAAACACTGTCTCAAGATTATGATATCCGTCCAGGCGTTTCTCGACTATATTCAAGCCCAGATTTATTTTGGCATTTGGAAATGTTATCATTGTCGTAGAATTTATAATTTCTTCAAATATAGCACTTATGTTTTAATTATTTGTTCCTGATAGCAAAAATATAATAGACCATTATTGAAAGCAACATTGCCGTTACAGATATTCCTATAGCAGGATTTGCCCAAGGAAAATTGATGGACAATGCATTGAAAACAAGCATCAGGCTGATAAAAATATTTACAACCCTCATCAACCGGAGCGCCATTATATATTGCTTTACAATATTCTGCCGCGATATTCTCACGGGAAAACGTATATATTCCACCGGAGTGTAGGGACATGTAAATACCAGCAGACAAACAATAAGATTTACCAGGAAACCTGTCAGCATATTATTGTTTTCAAATCCACTATTTACCACAAAATATACACATCCCGCTATTACCATAAGTGCCGAAATCACCTCAAACACCCGGTCTATCAAGGAAGGATGATATTTGATATTTATATCCTGCCCCTGAACAGAATATGGCCCAAGATTTATATTAAAGAAACGTATTCTAATCTTTTTCATCGTCTGTCACCCTTTCTTTTCGTGTTTTCTTCAATCGGCCACTTTTTCGCAAAGCCTCGTTGATTATCCACTGAAGCTGACCGTTGGTACTGCGAAATTCATCCGCAGCCCATTGCTCAATGGCTTCCATAGTTTCCGAATCCACACGAAGCACAAAACTCTTTATCGAACTTTCTTTTTTGGCCATAATATTGTTTATTCCAGTTTACCTGAATAATATGAATAGTAATTATTGAATACATTAAGTGATAGAAATGCGCCAAATAGAATTGAAATTGCCACCAGACGCAATATCATATCCATAAGTCCTGTTACTCCACATTTAAAATAGTAAGAAACACAAAGAATCAATACTATCATTAAAGTATAGAAAGCGAAGAGATATAAAGCACACACCACTCTATTCTTAATGTACAATCGGTCTGTAAAGTTATTCAAGACAATATATTTGAATTCTTTTACCGGCTTGAAATATCTATAAGCATAATACAATATAGAAAGGACTAAAAGCGAGAGTAATAATCCATAAACCAATATCTCGTCTTCAACCGGTTCTACAGATTGTATAAAAAATTTTACAAAGCCATTAACCGAAATAACCAAAGTCATTACTATACTCAACAGCATCGGTATGAAAGAGGATACTCTTGTAGAACAATAATATCCCTTTCTCCTATCAAAAGACTTCATCCTAAACATAGCACTGTAAATATAATTCAAAGAAAAACAAATCTATCAATGATGCAATGTACCAGTATTAACCACAGGTTGTGCAGCCTCATCAGCACAAAGGACAACCAGCAGATTGCTTACCATTGCAGCTTTACGTTCTTCGTCAAGTTCAACAATTTCTTCATCTGAAAGTTTGTCAAGAGCCATTTTAACCATCGAAACCGCACCTTCAACAATCTTTTCCCTCGCACTGATGATTGCAGATGCCTGCTGGCGACGCAACATCACAGCGGCGATTTCAGGAGCGTATGCCAGATAGTTTATCCTTGCCTCTAAAATTTCAATTCCCGCCATAGCCAGACGTTCATTCAGTTTCTGTTCCAACTGTTCATTTATCTCCTCACCACCGGAACGCAGAGTCAGTTCATCAGCTTCCGACTCATTATTATCGTATGCATACTGCCCTGCCACCTGACGCAAAGCTGCATCACTCTGTATGCGTACAAAATTCTCAAAAGCATTCATGCGGCTGCCCACAGTACTTCCAACAGTTACTTCCTTACCATTAGAAGTTGAAGTATTAGCTATTGTCTGAGAGTCAATTTCAAACATTGCCTTGTAAGTATCCTTCACCTTCCAAACAAGTACAAGACCTATCAGTACAGGATTACCAATTTTGTCGTTCACCTTTATAGGCTCAACATCCAGGTTTCTTGCACGCAAAGAAAGTTTCTTCTTATCCATAAAAGGGTTCACCCAAAAGAATCCAGTTTCCTTGAATGTTCCTTTATACTTTCCGAAGAAGACCATCACCCTGGCCTCATTAGGTTCCAACTGCATATATCCGCTCCAAAATATCAACCATACCAAAATACACAATGCACCTACTATATACAAAGCTATAAGCCCTGGAAGGAAGCAAGCAACTGCAGCTCCTGTAAGCACTACCAAATGTAAAAACAAGGCTAAAAAGCCATTCATCTTAAAACCTTTGTAAACTAATTCTCTTGTGTCCATAATTATAAGATTAAGTGATATTATTTTGATATCACAAATATATGGATTTAATTTTACTTTCAAAAGAAATTAGAGATTTTTTTATACTCCAACATGTAATTATATCCTTTTAAAAAAAGCCTCACAAAGCCTATAAAAAAAATGTGGGCAAATTTGACTTAAAACTTGCCCACGTTTTTTTATGACGCTTGAAACTAAAAAATGAATGTACATTACCTCATTAAATTCATTAAACCATAAACTTGATAGCCTGCCATTACTGACTATCCATATTCAGTCGTGACATTTCATTTTCAGCTGCACTACGGTTATTCATTGTGCGTTAGTGCGGAATCTGTAAGTAACAGTAATACCGATTTTCCGAGTATCTTCCTTACTAATACTGTTCATGATAATATCATTCAGACGTGCCCCACTGCGCACCTTGTTCTTGTTGAAGATATCATATCCATCAAGCGAAAGCTGAAGCCTGTCATTCATGAATGATTTCAAAGTGCATATTATAATTCTTCTATTATACATAATTACAAAAGCGCTAAAATTACTCATTCATTAATTCCATCTATTTCTTTTTCAGCAATTTCACAACTTGATCTAATTATGCCTAAGATGAAAGCCAAATGTAAATTAATCGACCTCATATAAAGTATTTCTGTAAAAACTCTCAAATGTAATATTATAAATAGAAATTTCGTCTATTAGTTTCAGAAAATTCACCATTCAAGACTTCTAAAGCCTTTTATTCCATTTGAAAAAATTGTTTTATATATTTCTTTTTCTAACTTTGCTTTTAGCATTTATAACAACAACATTATCCACAAAAAGGAATAGGCTGCCTGACATAATATGAAAAATAAAAAACTTGGAATAAGAATAATTATTTTCATCACAACACTGGTTTTAACAACTAGTCATATATCAATGGCAGATGAGATAACAAATTACAGACTTCACATCAACAAAATAAACCAGGAAGCCTGCAATCTACATATCAGATGCTCCTTCTCATTAAATTTCCAGGAGGCAGACAGTGTAAGCATGAATTTTGGCGGTGGTCAGGAGTTTTCAATAGACAATCTGAGGATTGACGATAAAGAGTTTGAATATGAATATAACCTCAAATCAAAGAATATTGTTTTCCACAAAAGAGAAGCACAGACAGTACAAGTTAAGATGGATTATAGTTACACTAACTTGTCAGCATTTTTCATATATGGAGAAGGGAACGCTGAACTTTGGGAAACTAGTTTCGGAGAATACTACTATCCGCATGTTCCGAACACATATATGGATGTTACTATGAATGTTGAAACACCTGATTCTATTTCACTAATATGCTCCTATCCCCTGAAATCTGATCATTCCAAAGAATATAACGGCAAACTGCAAAATATATTATCCCAATCACTAACACTGGCTTTCATCCAGAACGATGCTTATAAACAGACCAGGGAACTTATTCCTAATGAAATCTTCATTTATCAGATAAAGGATATGGAATGCAGTGATAAGCGTTACAAAGAACTGCTTCAGCTGACAAAGGCAAGCATTGATTTTTTCAGCAGAATTTATGGTGAAAATTATATCTCAAAAGAAAGAAACGTAATGGCAATACCAACCTATCTGTTCCACAATGGAAAAGGATTCAGCAACAGATACAACATCGGATTCATCTCCGCTTCACAGGAAAAATTCTCTACATATCCTGACATTTACCCGCTGGTACATGAAATCGGACACAGATGGTTAGGTGAATGGACTCTCCTTATTAACGATGGTGAGCCTGGTGCTTATTTCATCAAGGAGTCATTAAATGAGTTTATGACATTAATGTTTATCCGTCAATTCTATGGTTCTGAATCATATATGACACAAATTGAAAAATGCAGATCGGAGTATAATAAAATCAAAGGGACTCCACAAGACGAGGCAATTGTAAATATTGTAGAAAATAACAACAATACGATTGTTTACAGAAAAGGTCCCTTGGTATTAGACTACATCGCGAAAGAAATCGGATATGACGAACTTATGAAAGCCATATCCAAATTCTATCAGGAATACGCAGGAAAGTATCCTCTTAAATATACAAACTTTATAGACCTACTCAATGAAAGTTATAACAGAATTGGCGATAAGCTTAATCTTATGTTAACCAAGTGAATGCAGATATAACCTTTTTCAATTAATCATAGTACTTTATATGAAATGTTCTTAAAACTTATTGGCTTTCTACCAAACAGGATGCCAACACCTTTTGAACATCCCATAATTACGCTGACAAAAAATATTCCGTCAAATTATTTTCTATAAATACAAACTATATTTACAGAATATCTCAAACCGTTTACAAGAATTATTTACCGTGAAAAACATTTCATACCCCATACACAGAAACATCATTTTTGAAGTTTGCAAACTTGAGTAATACATATTTTTTCATTATTTTTGTTCTCATTATGGGAAAACAACAGACAAACATAAAGGAAAAAGGACGTGTCAGCCTGAAAGAGCCGAGACGTTATAAAGTAGTTATCTATAACGATGACTTCACAACCATGGATTTCGTGGTAAAGATTCTGACTACAGTATTCTTCAAATCGGAAAATGAAGCTGAGGTACTGATGATGAGTGTTCACAAAAGCGGTTCTGCAGTTGTGGGCATTTACAGCTACGACATTGCGCTGTCTAAGGTGAGAAAAGCTACGGACATGGCACGTGAAGAAGGATTTCCACTAAAACTTACAGTACTGCCTGAGGACAAGCAGGCCTAACATTCACAACAGAAAATATGGACTTGAAATATACTAAACACGTAAATAAAGCATTGGAAGTTGCACATACGGAAGCCAAGTTCAGGAGACACGAATTTGTTACTCCTGAGCACCTGTTGTATGCCCTAATGCAACAGGATGAATTCGTATATGCACTTGAGGACATGGCTTGCAACATAAACAAGCTGGAGAAAAATGTAAAGGAAGTTCTGAACACAAAATTCGAGGTCTTGCCAGAAGGTACACAATACGAGCCGGAAAACTCTACTCAAATGGCAGAGATTTTCATAAAGGCACATATGATTGTCACATTCTCTGGAGCCAACGAGATAGATGTTCCACACTTGGTACAGGGTATGCTTGAACTGACAGACTCCTGGGCAGCATATATCCTGAAAAATACCTTGAAAGATGATATTGCCGAGTTCACAAGCATGCTCATTGATGAATACAGCTATGACTACGATGACATTCTCGATCATGAACACGGCTATGAGAAGAACGAGACATGGAAGAACTTCGTAACTTGCATAAACGACAATCTGGAAAGCCACAACCCTCTTATAGGAAGAGAAGAAGAACTTGAAAAGACTATCCGCGTTCTGTGCCGAAAGGAGAAGAACAATCCTTTGCATATAGGCGAATCGGGTGTGGGAAAGACTTCTCTCATTTATGGTCTTGCAGAAAGAATAGAGAAAGGTAACGTCCCTGAAAAACTTCAAGGTTATCGCATATATGAGCTCGACCTTGGCGGTATCATAGCCGGAACACAGTACCGTGGTGAGTTTGAGAAAAGACTGAAAGGTATTATGCTTGGTGCCGAAAAAGAGGGAAATGCTATAATTTACATTGACGAAATACATAATCTTATTGGTGCAGGAAGAACCAGCGACGGATCGTTGGACGCATCGAATATGCTTAAACCATACCTTGAAGGAGGTAAAATAAAATTCATCGGTTCTACTACTTATGAAGAGTATAACAAATACTTTGCCGGTAGTAAGGGAATGGTAAGACGTTTCCAGCAGATAGATATTCTCGAACCAAGCATCGACGATACAGTCAAGATTATAAAGGGACTTATAAAGGGATACGAAACTTTCCACAACGTGAAGTATCGTAAGGGAGTGATTGAGTATGCCGTAAGCATGAGTGACAAATACATCAAAGATAAGTTCCTACCCGATAAGGCTATCGACCTGATAGACGAGGCTGGTGCATACAGGGAAATACACAACGACGGGAAAGATAAAAATATCGTTACAAAAGAACTTATTTCAGACATCCTTGCAAGAATGTGCAAGATAGAATCCATCACTGCCAAGGAAGATAATACAGAGCTTGAGCATCTGCCAGCCAAGATGAAAGCGCTTATCTACGGACAGGATCAGGCTATCACTCAAGTGACGGAAGCAGTTATGATGTCGAAGGCCGGACTAAACGATGACAACAAGCCTATAGCAAGTCTGCTGTTTGTAGGTCCTACAGGCGTTGGTAAGACAGAAATTGCAAAAGTCCTTGCTGCCGAACTTGGTATAGGTCTGGTACGTTTCGATATGAGTGAATATTCGGAGAAACATACTGTGGCGAAACTTATCGGCTCGCCTGCCGGATATGTGGGTTATGAGGAAGGCGGACTTCTGACAGATGCCATACGCAAGACTCCAAACTGTGTTCTGCTGCTTGACGAAATAGAAAAAGCTCATCCGGACATATTCAACATACTGTTGCAGGTGATGGACTATGCCGTGCTTACCGACAACAAGGGGCGCAAGTCGGACTGCCGACATTTGATTCTGATTATGACATCGAATGCAGGAGCACAGTATGCACATCAAGCTTCGATTGGATTCAAGGGACAGGCCACTGCAGGAGATTCCATGCTGAAACAGGTTAAGAAGACATTCAAACCAGAGTTCCTGAACAGACTCTCTGCCACTGTGGTGTTCAACGATATGGACAGCAACATGGCTCAGCTCATCCTCGAAAAGAAACTGAGGGAATTCAGCGTAAAACTTGAGGCAAACAAGGTAACTATGGAAATAGGTGCTGATGCCAAGGAATGGTTGCTGAAGAAGAGTATAACCAAGGAATACGGTGCACGCGAAATGGACAGAGTTATAGGTCATCACCTGAAACCGCTGTTCGTCAAGGAAATGCTTTTCGGCAAACTGAAGAACGGTGGTCATGCTCTTGTCGGCATAGAGAATAATATTCCTGCCATAACCCTGAAAAAGTGATAAGGCATGGTATTCAAGTTAAGTAAAAGACTAGCCTTTCCGGACCCTCATTTGGGAGAGCCGGACGGACTGCTTGCCATAGGCGGTGATTTATCAATCGACAGACTGCTGCTGGCATACTCTTACGGAATATTCCCGTGGTATGCCTTCAAGAGACAGGTTATAGAATGGTGGTGTCCGATGCAGAGATTTGTCATCTTCCCTTCGGAGATACATGTGTCGCACTCCATGCGTACATTGATAAACAAAGACAAATACAGAATAAGCATTAACGAGGCTTTTGAGGATGTGATACGCCACTGCGGAAAGCTGCGTGAGGATGAAGAAGGTGCATGGCTTGGTCCGGAAATGACGGAAGCGTACATCAGACTGCATGAACAGCAGTTTGCAGCCAGTGTTGAGGTATGGGAGAATGACAGGCTTGTAGGCGGACTTTATGGTGTGGCATTAGGTAAATGCTTTTTCGGTGAGAGTATGTTCTCGCTCGTTCCAAGTGCCTCAAAACTTGCTCTTATACATCTGGCATGGTTCCTTGAAGAGAGAGGCGGACTGATGATAGACTGTCAGTTCGAGACTCCACACCTGAAATCGATGGGTGGCAGATACATTTCGTATGAGGAGTATATGAATATTCTTTCACAAGAATAAAACCATAAAAAGAAAATCCGTCAGCATTTTCACAAACACTGACGGACTTTTAATCAATGAGGAATTAAAAACATAACTCCAACATAAAACCAAACAAGAATATTAAGCTTTTGTATAACTTTCAAAATATATAACAGAGGAACTATAGCTTTTGTTCGATCATAAACAAAAAAAATTATGAAAACAGGGAAAAAAATTCTCATAGCGATACCTATTGCCATAATTATAGCGTATCTGTGCCTGCCTTTCTATGCCAAAAAGGCACTGATCCACTGGTTTCCCACTATTGACGACCTAGGTATTTTCGAACATGCCACTGTTCATGCACCCGATTCCTGTTGGGAATGGGCTGTCTCGGAGGATTACAATTCTTTCCAGCTCTCAAAGGAGGATTCGGCGTACATAGACGATATGAAAACGGTGTCTTTCTTGGTAATAAAAAATGACAGTATTCTGTACGAGACTTATCGCGGAGGATGGAACGACACTCTGACTTCAAACCTGTTTTCTGCCACTAAAAGCATAGTGGGACTACTTGTTGGAATAGCCATAGACGAGGGCAAAATAGGCAGTGTGGACGATAAGGTAGTGAAATATATACCTGAATACAGCCGTGGAAGGCAAAAGGATATCACTATCAGAAACCTGCTTACAATGAGCGCCGGAATGGACTGGGACGAAGCCTACGCTTCACTTTTCTCTGTAACCACGCACGGATATTACGGCAACGACCTCTACGAACTAATCATGGGCCTTGATATAGTAGATACTCCGGGAGTTCAGTATTCCTACAGAAGCGGTGAGACACAACTGCTGTCATTTGTACTTGAAGCGGCAACTGGCGAAACCATCAGCCAATATGCAGAGAAGAAGCTCTGGCAACCGATGATGGCGGGACAGGATGCTTTTTGGTTACTCGACAAAAAAGGCGGCGATGAGAAATCGTTCTGTTGCTTCCACACTACAGCAAGGGATGCTGCAAGATTCGGACGTCTGATGCTGAACAAAGGAAACTGGAACGGAAGGCAACTGGTCAGCAAGGAATATATTGAAGAGGCCATGACACCGGCATCATATCTGAAAGACCAGTGGGGCAAAGACCCGCTTTCATATTATGGGTACCAGACATGGATTATGGACTACATAGGAGAGAAATGTCCGTACTTCAGAGGTATGCTGGGACAATATATCATAGCCATACCTTCGAAGAATGCCATAGTGGTTCGCCTCGGACATAAACGTTCGAGAGAGTATGTCAAGGAACTCACTACGGACATAATAAGATATATGGAAATAGCTGAAAAAATTTTACAACAATAACCATTCTATATGGAACAGGACCCAAGACTATTAGTATATAAGGCTTCGGCAGGCTCGGGAAAGACTTTCACCCTGGCAGTGCAATATATCAGGCAACTGATAGAAGACCCATACTCATACAGACGTATTCTGGCAGTAACTTTCACCAACAAGGCTACTACAGAGATGAAGGAAAGAATCCTCAGTCAGCTGTACGGTATCGCTACTTCGCTTAAATCCTCGGACGGCTATCTGAAAGAGATAATGAAGACCTCAAATAAAAGCGTTGACGAAATAAGGAAAGCTGCTGACACTGCACTGAAGAATATAATCCACGATTACAGCCGTTTCAGAATAGAGACTATCGACTCGTTCTTCCAGTCGGTGATGAGGAATCTTGCACGCGAGCTTGAGCTCGGCGCCAATATGACCATAGAACTGAATAACGGCGATGTGTTGAGTGATGCCGTAGATAGTATGATTGAGAAACTGGACCGCATGTCGCCTACCCTCTACTGGCTGCTTGAATATATAGAAGAAAGAATAGCCGACGACAAAAGATGGAATGTATCTTCCGAAATTAAAGGTTTCGGTCGCAATATCTTTGACGAGGCATATATAGAAAAAGGCGTGGCATTACGTGAGAAGCTGAAGGACACTAAGTTTATTCCGCAATACAGGAAAAAACTCCAGGAGAAACGTGAATCCATACTCGATACAATGAAGGGATTCAACGAACACTTTCAGGAAATTCTGAATGCCAACGGGCTTACACCTGCCGACTTGAAAAACGGCGCCAGGGGCATAGGAAGCTATTTCAACAAGATTGCATCCGGGAAACTGAGTAATGATGTACGAAATTCCACAGTAGAAAAATGTCTGGAAGGTGCGGAAAACTGGACTACCAAGATCTCGCCATACAAGGATACCATTATCTCACTTGCAAACCAAGTGCTGATACAGGTACTTAATGACGCGGAGAGTACAAGAATGTCAAGCAACAAGGTTCTGAACTCGTGCGACATGTCGCTCCGATATCTCAACAATCTGCAATTGCTCATGCGTATAGACAGCGAGGTAAGGGAACAGAACCTTAGTCATAACCGTTTTCTGCTTTCGGATACCAACGCGCTGCTCCACAGTATCATCAGAGAAGGTGACGCCTCTTTCGTATATGAGAAAATAGGTACTACAATAGACACCGTGATGATAGACGAGTTTCAGGACACATCGCGTATGCAATGGGAAAACTTCCATCTTCTGCTTGAGGAAAGTCTCGCACAGAAGGAAGGCAGTATGATAGTGGGCGACATAAAGCAAAGTATCTACCGTTGGAGAAACGGCGACTGGAAGATTCTTGCCGGACTGGACAAGGACAGAAGTTTCCGCCTGAACTCGAAAACTCTGGATACAAACTGGCGAAGTGAAGCCAATATAATAGCATTCAACAATGATATATTTACATCTGCCTGTAAGGTTCTGAACGAAAGATACAAGGCTGATGAGGGCGAAGACTGTACACAACTGCTTGACGCGTACAGCGATGTCCGCCAGAAAACATCAAAGGATACGAAGGAAGGATATATCAAACTATCATTCCTGAAAAACAGCGAGGAACATCCATACACCGATACCACTATGGAACTGCTGGCAGAGGAGGTTGACTCACTAGTCAAGAGAGGTGTCAGAGTGAATGACATTGCCATCCTGGTAAGAAAGAACAAAAGCATACCTGCCATAGCCGATTACTTCGACAAGAATACTCCATACCGCGTTGTTTCGGACGAGGCTTTCCGGCTTGACGCTTCGCTTGCGGTGTGTATGCTCATCGACGGACTGAGGTATATATCCGAACCTACTGACAGAATAGCCTGTGCAAGACTGGCTGTAGCTTATCAGAAGGAAATCCTCAAAAAAGATGTTGACTATAATACTGTGCTCCTAAATAGCGTTGAGGATTATCTTCCTGCCGAGTTCCGTCTTATGCTGCCGGAGATGAGTCTTATGCCGTTGTATGAGCTTCTTGAGAAACTGTTCGTGATTTTCCGTATGGATATGATAGAAGAGCAGGATGCCTATCTCTGTGCCTTCTATGATGCGGTGACTGAATATATGCAGAACAATTCTTCGGAACTGACCTCATTCCTGACATACTGGAACGATACTCTTTATGCAAAGACTATCCCGTCCGGTGAAATATCAGGTATCAGAATCCTTTCAATCCACAAATCGAAAGGTCTGGAGTATCACACCGTGCTGCTACCGTTCTGCGACTGGAAGATGGAGAATGAAACTTTCAACCACATGTTATGGTGCAAGATAAACGAAGCGGATGCCGACAAGAAACCGTTCTGCGAACTTGACCTTACTCCTGTGAACTATTCGTCTGCCATGGCTGAGTCTTATTTCAGCGATAGCTACAGAGAAGAACGTCTGCAACTGTGGGTAGATAATCTGAACCTGCTGTACGTGGCATTCACCCGAGCATGCAAGAACCTGATAGTGTGGTGCAAGGACGAGCAGAAAGATACCGTATCAAAACTGCTAAGAGAATCAATAGACTGCATGAAAGAAATAAAAATGACATGCAACATGCCTGAACTTAATGAAGAATACGAAGAGGATAAGGAAGAAAACGACGAACCTATCGTATATGAATACGGAGAAATCTGCATAAGCAGTGAGAAGAAGAAATCTGATTCAACTAACAGACTTGTAGCCATTCCTGAGGCTGTAAACATAAAGATTGAATCACTTGAAACGGAGATTGACTTCAAGCAGTCCAACCGCTCGGCCGACTTCATCAGAGGCGATGAGGATGAAGAAGAAAATCTTCGTTCGCAATATATCAGACAGGGACAGCTGCTACATACTCTTTTTGCATCTATCGATACGAAGGAAGATTTGACTGCCGCCATAGAAAGACTTCTGTTTGAAGGTGTAATAGAATCGGCAGAGAAAGCCCAAGAGATATATGAGATAGCAGAAAGAGCTTTGAACCTTGATGAAGTGAAGGACTGGTATAGTGGAGAATGGACATTGTATAACGAATGTTCCATAATCTATAATGATGAACAGGGAAAGATGCAGACCCGACGTCCGGACCGAGTTATGATGAAGGGAAACGAGGTAGTTGTGGTAGATTTCAAGTTCGGAAAGAAAAAGCCGGAATACTCCACACAAGTCAGAGAGTATATGTCCTTGCTATCGGAAATGGGATATACCGACATTAAAGGCTATATATGGTATGTTTACTCCGGCGAACTGGAGAATGTGTAACGATTTATTTAAAAAGAAATGGAAACTTTTCTAAAGCTTGTAGCTCACGATTTATATACGAAGACAAACGGCGACTTTGCCCGTACGGCCATTGTCTTCCCTAACAAGAGAGCCGGCCTGTTCTTCAACGAATATCTGGCATCGGAAACAGACAGACCGATATGGTCGCCGGCATACATAAGTATAGGCGAACTGTTCCGCAAGGTATCAGACCTTCAGATTGGTGATCCCGTAAAACTTGTATGCGAACTCTATAAAGTGTTTGTCAATATAACAGGCAGCAAGGAATCGCTTGATGATTTCTACTTTTGGGGTGAACTTCTTATAAGTGACTTTGACGATGCGGACAAGAATATGGTGGACACTGAAGCCATGTTCCGCAATATCAAGGACCTGAACGAACTTAGCGACAACGGGTACGAATTTCTGGAAGAAGGACAGAAGGAAGCATTAAGCCAGTTCTTCAAGAATTTCTCCATCGACAAGGTTACCGAACTGAAACAGCGATTCATCAACATCTGGGACGTATTGGGAGAAATATATACTGAATTCAGAGCCGTACTCAGCGAACAGGGTATAGCTTACGAAGGTATGATGTACAGGGAAGTAACGGAGTCTATGGATATTGACAAACTCCCTTACGACAGATATGTCTTCGTAGGATTCAACGTGCTGAATAAGGTGGAACATACTCTGTTCAGCAAACTGAATAAGGCTGGAAAGGCTATGTTCTATTGGGATTACGACAATTTCTATCTCAACAAGCATCCTCACGAGGCAGGCGAATTCATAAAGCGCAACCTAAGGGATTTCCCATCGGAACTTCCACCATCTGTATTCAACAATCTGAACTCCCCGAAAGATATTACATATATTGAATCGCCTACCGAAAACGGACAGGCAAGGTATCTTCCGCAATGGATAAGAACAAACCTGACAGAGGAAGAAAAGGAAACAGCGGTAGTATTGTGTAACGAATCTTTACTACAGCCGGTGCTGCATTCTCTGCCAGAAAATATACGTCATATCAATATCACAATGGGATTTCCATTGTCACAGACTCCTGCGTGCAGCTTTATCAACTCACTTGTTGAGCTTCACACCTCAGGCTACAATCCGTCAAACGGCAGATTCCTTTTTGCCGAAGTTTTGAGTGTGCTTAAACATCCATACACACAACTCCTGAGCGAGGAAGCAGAGAAGCTGGAGAAATCTCTTATCCACGACAACCGCTTCTACCCCCTTCCTTCGGAACTGAAAAAGGACGAAACTACAGAAACCATATTCACGCCTTGCAACAGTAACCATGCTATCTGTCAGATGATTTCTACAGTACTGAAACAGGTAGCAGCCGTATATCAGAAGAAATCAGCTACTATGGATACAGCTCTTGACCAGCTGTATCGCGAAGCGTTGTTCAAAGCATATACCATGGTAAACCGTTTTAACTCTCTTATAGAAGAGGGCGACCTTGATGTGAACCAAAGTACATTCAAGCGTCTGCTCTCACGCGTCATACAGTCGGCCAACATTCCGTTCCACGGCGAGCCGGCAATCGGTATGCAGGTGATGGGAGTACTTGAAACACGAAATCTTGACTTCAGAAACGTAGTAATGCTTTCGGTGAACGAAGGACAACTGCCTAAAAGCGGAAGCGATGCCTCGTTCATCCCATATAATATCAGAAAGGCTTTCGGTATGACTACTATAGACCATAAGATAGCCGTTTTTGCATATTACTTCTACAGACTGCTGCAAAGAGCTGAAAAGGTAACCCTTCTTTTCAACACATCAAGCGACGGAATAAACCGAGGAGAGATGTCACGCTTCATGCTCCAGTTCCTCATCGAATGGGGATTCGACATCAAACGTGAAAGGCTGGAGGCCGCCCAATCACCACAGGGTACCGAAAAGATTGAAATCAAGAAGACTCCGGAGATAATGAAGCGAATGCAGAGCAATTTTGATATTAGAGTAAATAAAAAGGCCCTTCTGTCACCTTCTGCACTCAATACATATATAGACTGCAATCTGAAATTCTATTACAAATACGTAGCATTGCTGACCGCACCTGACGAAGTAAGTGCAGAGATAGATTCTGCAAAATTCGGAAGCATATTCCACTATGCTGCCGAGCATATATACAAAGACCTCACGACGCACGGCAAAGTGATAGATTGCAACTCTCTTGAAAAGCTTTTGCAAAACGATGTAAAACTTCAGGAATATGTTGACAACGGTTTTAAGGAACTGTTCTTCAATATACCTTTGACAGAACGTCCCGAGTACAACGGATTACAGCTCATAAATTCTGCAGTAATTCTGAGATACATAAAACAGCTGTTAAGAAATGACCTGAGATATGCTCCTTTCACATTTACTGCTTCAGAGAAATTCGTAGATGAAGAAATTGATATCAAAACTCCGAAAGGCGTAATCAAATCCAGAATTGGTGGTATAATAGACCGTATGGATACTAAAGACAATACTTTGCGAATAGTGGACTACAAAACTGGCGGTGACGCACAGTGTCCACCTGACGTAAAGTCACTGTTCATCCAAGACAAGAAAAGATCTAACTACATATTCCAGACATTTATGTACGCATCAATCGTCTGCAAGAAACTGAGAGAGAAAAACAATCCGTTAAAGGTTGCTCCTTCTCTGCTATATATACACAAGGCGGCATCGGAAAACTACTCACCGGTGGTTCAAATGGGAGAAGCCCGAAAAAAAGAAGATGTAGATGATTTCAGCATCCACGAAGATGAATTCCGTAATGGTCTTAACATTCTTTTAGAGGAGATTTTCAATCCTGAAACAAGTTTCTCTCAAACAGAAATTGAAGAAAAATGTCAGTACTGTGATTATAAAGATTTGTGTAAGAAATAACATTTTGATATAATTACTGTTAATTTAAGGCAGTTTTCCGAGCTTTTATAATGCATATATCACGGAATATGGTTATATTCGCATGTTTTTCATAGTAATAGATTTATATATCCTGACTTCAAGCTTGTGAAAGCAAGTAAGTCAGAGAGACAAAAGAGTTTGTCCCTAAAGAACAAGAGACTGCAATTTTCCCCGGCAGTCTCTTTTTTTGTTCATATATATAACTTAATTTTGTATCATGATAACAGTTAAAAACACAAATCTTATGAAAACAAGAACATTAATCGAATCAATCAAAAGCAGAGCTTTTTATTTAGTGTTATGTTTGGCCATGGCAGCAGGCTTTGTAGGTTGTAGCACAGAAGAAGTAACAGAAGACGATGATATAACAGGTTTATATATCGGTGGTTCAGAAGATACAGGAGAAACAAAAATAACAATATCAAAGAATAGTTCCGGATATACCTTTAATTGTACGTATGAAGATTGGGCAGCAGCAAATTCAAGATTAAATGTTCCAATCGTAGAATGGAACGGAACATTCACTAAAATTCCATCAGATGTTATAAAAAATAGCAAAGGAGAAAAAATTGGTGAAATTGAATTCACGAAGACCAGTGAATATATACAAGTTGAGTTTACATCATTTATAGAACCTAAAGATACATACAGAGCGAAAAAAGGAGGCGAGATGGCTGACGTTAATTTATAAAAACAACAAAGCCATGGCATAATCAGACATTGATTCAGCCATGGCTTTTATTATATCTTATAGTGTATCACTTTATAACCCTGTAGTAATCCACTTTACGGGGCTTAGGAGCATCAGCCGATTTTGCAGGATATCCTAAGGCAAGAGCTCCAATTCCAACAAGTCCTTCAGGCAATCCGAAACTTTCCATCAGTTTCTTTCCTTCATCCGTAGAAAACATTTCCCTTTCCCTATGAATCCAACAACTTGCAAGCCCTATTGCGTGGGCAGCAAGCATCATATTCTCCAATACGCAACTACCATCCTGTATAGGATTATTGGCATTTGCAGGAGTAAATACTAGGACGTATGTAGGTGCATCATAATATGGGTTAGTGGTAACCCCCATCACACGGGCATTCATTCCAGCCAATTTCTTTCTTATATCATCATTCTGCACAGCTACAATGTAAGGCGACTGCATGCCTCTTGATGTAGGCGCGTATGTACCGGCTTCCAACACTGCTTTCAATTCTTCGTCAGTAATCTGCTCAGCCTTATACTGACGGCAACTGCGACGAGTCTTTATAATCTCCAAAAATTCGTTATTCATATCCGTATAATTTTTATGTTAATACCAAGATTGAAATCATCGTCAACAAAATTAGTCAAAAGCACGACATATTATACATTCAGACAATAATAAAATTTATTTTCTATAAAAAATCCTCTCCATGACGGAAAAACCGCAACAGAGAGGAATTGAAAAGATAGAAATCGAGGCTTTGTTACCGCTCTTTACACCTTAATACTATTCCTGAACTACAGGTTTGATTATATCGAGGGAAATGAATTGGCTTTCATAATCAGAACACATAGACAAATCCTAACGAAGCTCCCCTCAGCAAATTAATGGAGAAGGATTTCTGTCCGGAGTTATATCCCAATGCCCCAAGTGACGTAGTAAGATATGTCTTACTGGAAAGGGAAATAAGCAGTCCAGGTGTATATCCAAATGAGAAAGCAAATGCATTTTCGGCTACTCCGAACCCCATACTTAGAGTATTCATCATTCCAATCGTCTTGTTGAACGGAACGTAATAACCTCCACAAGGCCCTATGGCAAATATGCTTGCTCCACCAGGTGCAACTGACAATCCTAATTCTCCACCTACATACCAATTGTCAGTAAGCATATAGTTGACACCCGGAGAAAGAGAAAATGTCACATCTACGTCCGTACTGCTTCTAACTACTCCCCATCCGCTTACAACTTCCGTACTACCGATGTCCAACGTCAAACCGATGTTTCCTCCTACGATGAGGTCTCCCTTTTTTAACTGGGCATTGGCTGCCGATACCATCACTAACAGGCCGATGGCCCACATAATCATTCGTCTCATAATTCGTTATTATTTAAGGGTTAAACAAGTGTCATCCGGTTCCATGCCGTCAGCGCAGCAGTTGCATCTGCTGGTACTCAATGGTTGACCCGATGTTGGGATTGAAGAAGTAGCTGTCCGACGAGAGGATAGTACCCGCGTCCGAAGTGCTCCACACCTGCGTGCCGCTGCCGATGGGAATGTCCACCACCGTGCCGTCGCTGCTCACGTAAGGGTTCACGCCCCGTATGGCCTCGCTGTGCAGTTGCGTCACGCGGTCCTGCATGGCACTGGTGCTCTCGTACATGGACATCTGTATGTCGCTGATTTCGGCGGCATTCTGCCGGAGCTGCTCGCTGATGCGGGCGGCCTGCTGCTGATTGCGGATGATGCCCGCCCGCACATTCTGCTTGATTTGCTCGATGCCCGCCTGCTGCATGGAAACGATGGCTTGCGAATACTGGGGATTGAGCTGAATTGACCCTTTCATGCGCGAGGCTTCGGTGCCGGCCACGTCCAGGCTCTTTTCGTCGGCAGCCGTGAAGGTGGTCAGTTCAAGTACGTTCCATAGACGGCGGTCGATGGTGCGCATTGTGCCGTAAGGCATCCTCACGTCGAGGATGAAGAAGCAGGCCGTCGCCACGTGGTACACCTCCTTGCCATCTTCCAGCTTAATGACACAGACAATGGCCGCCGCATCTGCTTTGGCACCGCGTATCTGGGTAAAGCTGCTGCCCATTGCCGAGTTGGCCAGACCCTGTTGGAAATTCCGCAGGAGTATTTGGCCGTATTTGTCAGCGTATTGTCTCATCGCGTCCGGCAGTTTGTCGTAAGTCTGCACATCCTTCAGTTCGATGGACCGTGCATCGGGGAACTGCGTCTTCACCACGTATTGCAGGTAGTCCTCGGCGGTGGTATATGGCCACTTCATGCTGCGCAGCAGGGGGTGGCGTTGTCCGGTAGCCACACCGTCGTTCTCGTCGTAGTAGGAACGGGCCATTTCGGTGTAGAAGCCCAGTTGCCTGGCTCCGTCGCTTCCTTTGATTTGGGCGTTGGGAGTGCCGTTGGCCTGCTGGAAGTCCTCCAAGTCCACCTTGCCCACCAGTTGCCAGCCGGGCAGACACTCGATGGTAAGCACTTGGGCGTTCTGCATGTAGGGGTCCTTCAGGCTGACCGTCCTTGTCTCATTGCACACGGTAGCGGTGGGCTTGCGCTCGTCCGTACCGGAAAGGTTTGTCCCCTCGGCAGCGTTTCCGCTTACTCCTGTCCCTCCGCATCCGGCGGAGAGACAGGCTGTCAACAATAGTATAGGATACATCTTCATATTTTTAGCATTTGCGATATTTTTGAACAACCATTATCAGAAAGCCAGAACAGGACGTACATAGTAGCCCGCAGTATTAGTATATCCAAAATAGCGCGGGATGGGATTCCCATTATTGTCCACTTTATCAGATGAGGTGTGAAGGTAACGTCTATCAAAATCGTCATATTCATTAGGAATATCTTCACCAACCACACGTATATGTTCTTTCAATTCTTCTCGTGTGGTCGTATTCTTGACTTTCTCGAATTGTCCCTCCATAAATCTTGATTTAGCGGGTTCAAAACGGGGTACGCCGACGCAAGACATTTGTCCGTAAGATGGCAGGAACCATCCGCTGCTATTCTGAGGAGCCGCGAGCGAAAGTTGCCAGTTGTAAATGTCACCGACTTCTATTCTAGTCCAAACCCATGCACTGCCATCCAGACTTTGTTCCCAGCCACAGTTCTTTTTACCATAGTTGATGGCAGCTTCCAAGGCTGGGTGTAAACAACAAGGACGGCGTGTGGCTTCATGCTTCAGCATAGCCATGCAGTTGTAATAACCGTTGAAATCTTCCTCGCTATCGATGGTACCCATATGCGTATAGCGATGCTCCGTTCTCGTATCCACGTCTGTATTACCATCGTCTGTCACAGCGTTGCACATCCTGGATTTTATTCCAAATTCATTTACCCCGTATCCACCGGGGTTGTCGAAGTTCGTCTGGTTCGGTACATGCGTCAGCGATACGACATAGCCGTGGACGGTGCTGCCCAGCACGGGACCGCCTTCGGTGAGCGGTTGGGTATAGTCGGAGCGGTCGGTCTCATGCCTTCCGGCGTAGAACACGATGCCGATGCAGGCATCCGCCAGTTCCTTACTCAGCTCGCTGTCGCCACGCAGCAGGGAGCCGTCGTTGAGGTAGAAGTCGCCCAAGCGTGCATGGTCGAGCGGCTTGTTGCCCAGCATGCCGGGCAGCGGCTCGTCGGTGATGGTGAAGGTGTACACCTCGCTCCAGTCTGACGATGCCACCGCTGTCACCGCCTTGACGCTTGCGCTGCGTCCGGTCGGAGCGTCTCCTTCAGCCAGTGCCTTGACGCTCACACTGTGCTCGCCCGGAGCGTAGTCGAAGAGGCTGAAGCTGATTTCGGGTTCGTCAACGGGCACTTCCTCCCCGTCGTCTATCTTGTAGAGGTAGGAAACGGCATTCGCGACGGGTGCCCACGTGACGGTCACGGTGCAGCTCTCCTTATTCACATCGGCATTCAGTGCTTCGGGTGCCTGCAGCTTCGTGCTTTCCACGGTGAAGTCTGCCTTGCCCCACTCCGAAGGGCTGAACAAATCGGGCTGGGCGTTGCTGACCGCCTGCACCGTGATGGAGTGGCTGCCTCCCTCGAATTTACTGTACGGCTGGAGTTCGAGGCGCGTCTCCCCGGTTTTGTACAGGGTTTCGTCGCCGGAAATCTTGTAGTGGTAGTTGTCAGCATTCTCCACCGCCTGCCATGACACCACGATGGTCTTTGCGTGAACATCAATTTTAACCGTAACCACCGGAGCCGCAAGCTGTGTCTGACCGATGGATGGCTGGTCTTCCTTATCGCAAGCCGTCATCAGAAAGAGGACTGCGAAGATGCACATTGCCAAGTAGAAGAATCTCGTTTTCATAACATATAATATTAGGTTAATACAATAAAATAATGTTCGGAAACATACTTCGTTTTTCTTTAAAGATAAGATTTAATACACTTATCTGCAACAGGTTACAAACCTACTTTACACGAACATATACATTGTTTACACGAACAGTACGACAGAAAGCATGAACCACAATTTTACTTTTCCACCCAATTGCTGCATTGGATTAATAAGAGAAAAGGTATATATTTGCAAAAAGAAATCTTATCTAAAACGCCATGTTACGGAAAGAAAACATATGTCACTTATTCGCTTGCCTGTTCTTCGCACTAGACCTACTGCTCCCTACATCCGTGCTATGTAACACACATGATACTACAGCCATTACCTCGAAATACGCTTTCCGCCGCTACACCACGCAGGATGGTCTTCCACAAATGCTCACCGAGTGCATCCATCAGGACAGAAAGGGGTACATCTGGATAGGTACCCTTGCAGGATTTGTACGCTATGACGGTTTCGAGTTCGTGCCATATCTCAAGGGGGGAAGACCGGAAAACATAGTAGCCTTTCATGAGGACTCACTTGGTGTCACAGCCTTAGGTTTCCGTCGCAAGCACCTCGCCGGAGAAAACGGACTGACTGACACCAGTCCGCTAAACAACCGAGGGATGCTGCTGAACAACCTTAATTCATCATCATTACCGCCGGACTACCTCCTGCTGGAAAACGAGCATGAACAAGAACGGGAAATTTGCCGCCTCACCGCTGAAGATACAGAAACCGTACTGCGCTCTCCACTGCTCGACGAAATGGACGCCTGCCGACGTGTGTTTGCCGACACAACAGACGGTATCTTCTATATACCTACCGCAGAACGCACTTACCGTGTCAAAGCAGATGGCACGCAGCTGCCTGCCCTTCTTGTCCCACAAGGCTACTCGCTGCTTCGGACAGACAGCACGCTTTACCTTTTCGCCGCCGATGGGGTATATTGCTGCCGCGGTGCTTCGGCGCAACGTATAGTGTCTTTCCGCTTCCTCGCACCAGACTACGGCATTGATGCCTGCACAGACAGACAAGGCAATATCTACCTGCACGATGCGCACAACCTCTACCGTTTCACTCCCACTAAAAATAAAGTAGAGCGACTCGTAGATGGAATCAACCTCATCAGGCAGATGTTCATAGACCGCGAAGGAAATATCTGGCTCGCTACTTACCAGGGAGTTTACAACTTCTTCCGGCTGAATTTCATGAACCATACGTTAACCGACCGAAACGATATACTCCGCGCCATAAGTGTCACCCCGGAAGGCCACTTGATAGGCGGCACGCTGAACGGAAAACTACTGGAAGGCTACACTGCCAAGGAACTGCGTCCGCTTCCCTATCCAAAAAGCAAAGACAACTATTTCCTTCCATACACCGCCCGCATAGGCCAAACCACCTACCTGCTTGGTCAAGGCGACATACTGGCTTGCGAAGATACCAGAAGACAATGGCTCGGCCTGCCCCTACTTAACTACCGTTTCCTTGCCGGATATGGTGACAGCCTGCTTGTCGCCACCAGGCAGGTACTGTTCGTCACAGACCGCCACGGACGTATCATAAACACCCACAAAGGTCTGCGCGACATTTTCTGCGCCTGTCCTGACGGATATGGTAACCTGTATGTGGGAACAGCATATGGTCCTGTACGGATAAGCGGAAACAAACAGGTTGCCATTCACCAACCTGACGAAGGTATTCCATGCACTGCCATGACCGCCACACTGCAAGGCGAAATACTCCTTGCATCTGGCGAAAAGCTCTATACCGTTCGCAATGACTCCGCAATCATGATTCACGACTACGAAAGTCCCATCCGATCCATCTGCCAGACGAGCGACAACTTTCTAATTGTGGCAGTGGTAAACGGACTGTACATAACCGAAAACCGACTTTTGCAAACTATGTTCTTCAACCGCTACAACGGTTTTACAGGTATCGAACCGCTATTGGCAAACATAGCCGAGGCAGACGACGGCACTGTATGGATACCTTGCGTTGACCAAACCGTCTCATTCCGTCCTCGCGAACTGACATGCCAATATTCCGTACCGGACATTGAGCTAACCTCAATAGAGGCCTCGACCGATAATGTTGACTGGCACACCTTGCCAGTATCAACACAGCAAATAACACTATCCTATCCGATGCGGCACTTGCGTTTCTCCTTTATCGCCGTATCCCACTCCGCCACAGGTAACGTATGCTACCGTTATCGTCTTAAAGGTCTTCAAGACCAGTGGTCGCAACCTCAAACAATCCGCGAACTACAATTCAACAACCTGCTGCCAGGACGCTACCGGCTGGAGATAGAAGCATTAATAGGCTCGTTCTCCTCATCACCTGTTACTATAGACATACATCTGGACCCTACCTTGTGGCAACGACCGTTATTTTGGATAATATTAGGACTACTAATGGCTGGTGGTATTTGGGCATTGGCCTACCATTACTACAAACGCCACGAACGGGAACAGATGCAGAAACTATTACGCGAAACCAGGCTGAATAACCTGCTGTTGAAGTCAATCCGACTAAAGTCCATTCCACACTTCAATTCCAACGTACTGGCAGGCATAGAGTATTTTATAATGAACCATTCAGTGGAGGAAGCCAACAAGTATCTTGCCCTTTACTCCCGTTTCACCAACACTTTGCTGATGGATGTTGACAAACCCTCGCGTTCCCTCGCCAAGGAACTTGAGTACGCCCGCCTCTATCTAATGCTTGAGCAGTTACGCTATGGCGACAACCTTGCCTACGACATCAACATCAGTCCACAAGCGGACACCTCCGTGCAAGTGCCCAACATGATGTTGCACACATACTGCGAAAATGCAGTGAAACATGGCCTGCGTAACAAACCAGGTCGCGGGCACATCCTCATCGAGGTAAAAGCTAAGACAGGAGGCGTATGCGTATCCGTCACCGATGACGGGGTAGGACGCGAAGCAGCCGCAACCCTCTCCGCTACATCCACCAAACAAGGACTAAGTATCATGGAACAACAAATTGAACTTTACAACCAGCGTAACGCCGAGCATATTGTACAAACAGTGACAGACCTGAAAGATACAGACGGGAATGGCTGCGGCACTCGTTTTGAGTTATACATTCCCTATAATTATAATTATTTCTAATCAAACCTGCACATGAAAAAATACCGTGCCATAATCGTAGAAGACGAACGGCTTCCACGCTTGTCCCTCATCAGAAAACTTGAAGATTACCACCCGGATATTGATATAGTAGAATGTTGCGAAGATTACAATTCGGCATTGAAAGCCATACTGCGCCACCGGCCGGACATACTATTCCTTGACATTCAGCTGCAAGGTTCCACCACGCTGCAACTTCTGTGTGAACTGAAAGAAGCCATGCCACTGCCACATATCATCTTCACCACAGCTTACAACAACTCGGAGTATCTGCTCCAGGCTATCCGACTGGCTGCTGCCGACTACCTTCTTAAACCGGTTGAAGTGTCCGAACTGGCAAAAGCAATACAGCGCATCAAAGAACGTGACGAACACAATGCCTTACCATACGTACCGGCAAGACCTGATTCAGACAAATTCCCATTCCGAACGTTGAACGGCACATTGTTCATAGGGAAAAAAGAAATCGTATTTGTGCGTGCCAGCGGTAATTATTCGAATGCCACCCTAACAACAGGCGAGGAAATCATCTTAGAACGTCTTGGTGTCATCGAAACCCGACTGAGCGAAGAACATTTCATAAGAGCCGGAAGAAATCTGCTTCTCAACCGACAAATGATCTATAAAGTAGATACCAGGCATAAGTCGTGTACCCTGCGCACTCCAAATGGAAAGGAATACAGTATAGACTTATCTGCTGGAGGATTAGAATCTGTAGAAAAATCCACAAAACATAAAATGACATAAAAATCCATTACAAAAAAATTCCCTCTCTGCAACAGTAAGCCACAAAGAGGGAATAAAGATTCTCTTATAATAAATTATCAGTTGTTTTCAGGACGAAGTTTACGTACTGTAACAGCAGTCTGCCACATTTCGCTTTCACGCAAAGCTTTCAATTCTGCTTCAAGTTTTTCACGATAGTCAGGCTTAGAATTAGAGTCGATAGAAATCTGAGCTTCGTTACCGCTCTTAACACTCTGATACAATTTCTGAACTACAGGTTTGATAGCATCGTGGAACGGGCCCATCCAGTCAAGAGCACCACGCTGAGCTGTAGTAGAACAGTTTGCGTACATCCAGTCCATACCGTTCTTAGCGAACAATGGCATCAATGACTGAGTAAGCTCTTCTACAGTTTCGTTGAATGCTTCAGAAGGAGTATGTCCGTTTTCACGCAATACTTCGTACTGTGCAAGAAGCAATCCCTGAATAGCACCCATCAATGAACCACGTTCACCTGTAAGGTCAGAAGTAGCTTCACGCTGGAATGTAGTTTCGAACAAATATCCTGAACCGATACCGATACCAAGAGCGATGGTTCTGTCGAATGCCTTGCCGGTTACATCCTGATAAATAGCGTATGATGAGTTCAAGCCACGGCCTTCGAGGAACATTGTACGCAATGAAGTACCTGATCCTTTAGGAGCAACCATGATAACATCGATGTCAGCAGGAGGAACCACACCTGTACGGTCGTTCCAAGTAATAGCGAAACCATGTGAGAAATACAAAGCCTTACCAGGAGTAAGATATTGTTTGATTTTAGGCCATACAGACATTACAGCAGCATCAGACAAAAGACACATTACGATAGTAGCTTTCTGACATGCCTCTTCGATACCGAACAATGTTTCTCCAGGTACCCATCCGTCAGCGATAGCTTTTTCGTATGTTTTGCCCGGACGCTGACCTACGATGACATTGAATCCGTTGTCGCGAAGGTTCAATGACTGACCTGGTCCCTGTACTCCATATCCTATAACTGCAATTGTTTCGTCTTTCAAGATTTCACGTGCTTTTTCCAATGGAAATTCATCGCGGGTGATTACATTTTCCATCACACCGCCAAAATTTAATTGTGCCATGTTTTTTATAAGTTTTTAAGTTTATAAGTTTATAAGTTCTTAAGTTTGTAAGTTTATAGGTTAGTTACGAGTTGACAAGTTGACCAGGTTTCCTTCCGGTCAGTTACCAATAACTAACAACCATCAACTCATTCTTAATTATTAATTTTTAATTCTTAAATATCACTTTGCTTCTTACTACCACCTCACTATCGTTCTTCTTCACTTCTATATCGTACTCATTATCCGAAATCTGTTCACGATAGAAGGTCAGCTTATCGCCGAAATAACTTTCCGCAACATACGCCATCTCAAAACGATGTATCATTTTTTCGCGGAAGACATCCATATGAAACAAGTCAAGTATATGCTCTATGTATTTTATACTGTTCACATGTCCGTTGCAGTCTATATCGCTATATTTTGCCACATATTCACCTACAGGCTCTACCGAAGCAACCTTTATTCTTCCTGGCTTCTCGATTGGACATTCCTTCTGGCATATATAGTCAACGATACTGCCACCGTGCAGTGTAAGCAAATCGGCCGGCTTACGTGTTTTAAGATCTATCATCGCCCATATTGAACGCGCATAACCGATAGGTTTTCCATCCTTGTCGAGAATAGAGAAGTTTCGGTCGGTAAACAGGCGGTAAACATTCTCCACCCATGTCTGTACACTGAATTTCTCATACTGCATTGGGAATTCTTCCATCTCTATAGCCAGACGGGATAGCACCCACGTAAAATGGCTTTCATTCAGTTCGGCAATGCCAAAGCCACGTTCTGTGGCATGAAAACCAGCACAGTTAAGCAGATGATTACCCAAAACTCCCATCGTCAACTTTCCTGTAAAGTCAACATGAAATGGTTCTGCGACAAAGTTATATGTGCCAACTTTATTTTCTTCTCCCATAACAAGAAATGTTTTAAAGTCCTTTTTTATATCTTTCCTCACGGTGAGCAAGATACTCGTTCACACGTTCAAAACAACTGGTAGATACAGCAATTCTTCCAGAACGTACAAACTGAAGAACGCAATTAAGCCTTTTCAAATCCTCGTACAGGAATGTTATCTCATCGCTCATACCAACCATCTCTATTATAGAGAACACCGGATTTACTTCAACAATATGTGCATTAAATCTTCTGACTACCTTCGATGCCTCAGGATTGTTCTGAAACTCCGGTGTAGATACCTTATACATAGCCACCTCGCGTTGAAAGATTTCCTTATCTGTAAAATAGTGTGCCTGAATGACATCCATTTTCTTCTCTATCTGGCGTACAACCTTCTCCACAATATCTGCAGTTGTCCAGCAAGTGATTGTATATTTGTGTACTCCAGCAATAGAGGAAGCCGACACGTTAAGGCTTTCGATGTTAATCTGTCGGCGTGTAAAAACGGCAGTCACCTGATTAAGCAAACCGGCTATGTTTTCCGAATGAACTATGATAGTATATAATGTCTTATTTTCCATTTTTAATCCTCCTACTCGTTAGCAATCCAAATCCATCATCATATAGTTAACCGAGCTTCCCGGAGGAGTCATCGGCAATACATTACCTTCTTCCACTACGCATACTTCAAGAAGGAACGGACCGTCTGTTGCAAGCATCTCCTCTATTCCGTCTTTAAGCTCTTCACGCTCAATAACTCTTCTTGAAGGAATACCATACGCCGATGCTATCTGCATATAGTCAGGATTCATCATCGGAGTGAACGAATATCTTCTGTTGAAGAACATTGCCTGCCACTGACGTACATTTCCCAGATAGTTGTTGTTCATCAGAATCATCTTGACCGGAGCTTTCTGTTCCATGATAGTACCAAGTTCCTGCATTGTCATCTGAAGACCACCATCACCCATTATAGCACATACCGTACGTTCCGGACTACCGAATGTGGCTCCTATTGCAGCCGGGATACAGAATCCCATAGTTCCCATACCGCCTGATGTTACTACACTTCTGTTCTTCGTAAACTTGAAGTATCGGCATGACATCATCTGATTCTGACCTACGTCTGTTACCAGTACCGCCTCATGGTTGGTAGCCTCGCTCACTGCATTTACCACTTCACCCATATTTATCGGGCCATTTTCCGGATATACTTCGCGTTTGATAACCTTTTCGAATTCCTGCTGTTCATACTGGCTGAAACTGTCTATCCAAGCAGTGTGCTTGTTAGGCTGGATAAGTTCTGTAAGCAGACCTAAAGTACGTTTGCAGTCACCAAGCACCGGAACATGTACAGGTACATTCTTGCCTATCTCCGAAGGATCAACATCAAGGTGTATCACCTTTGCCTGTTTGGCGTATGTTTCAAGTTTCCCTGTCACACGGTCGTCAAAACGCATACCGACTGCAATAAGCACATCACATTCGTTGGTCTTTACATTTGGACCGAGATTTCCGTGCATTCCCAGCATTCCCTTGTTCAGAGGATGTTCCGAAGGCATTGCCGAAAGTCCCAACAATGTGCATCCACAAGGAATATCAGCTTTTTCTACAAACTTAAGCAACTCTTCCTGAGCATTACCTAATTCAACGCCCTGCCCTACGAGAACCAAAGGTTTTTGAGACTCATTGATAAATCTGACAGCCTCTGCCAAAGCCTTAGGATCTGTTTCCGGATCAGGATCATAGCTGCGAATGAAATCAACATCTACCGGTTCGTAATCCGTCATTTCTATTTGGGCATTCTTCGCAAAGTCGAGTACCACAGGTCCCGGACGTCCTGAACGGGCAATATAGAAAGCTCTTGCCACAGCCCAAGCCACATCCTCTGCACGGCGTATCTGATAGCTCCATTTTGAAATAGGCTGTGTGATACCAACTAGGTCAACCTCCTGAAAGGCGTCAGTGCCGAGAAGACCTGCTCCGACCTGTCCTGCTATCACCACGATAGGTGTACTGTCTATCATTGCATCAGCTACACCTGTTATGGTATTTGTCGCTCCCGGGCCACTTGTCACCAGACATACCCCCACTTCACCGGAAACTCTGGCAAATCCCTGTGCGGCATGTGCAGCACCCTGTTCGTGACGTACCAATATATGGTTAAGTTTATCTCTATGATCATATAAAGCATCGAATACAGGCATTATCGCTCCTCCGGGATAACCGAAGATAGTCTTTACTCCCTGATGCTCCAGCGAGCGCATCAATGCTTCACCACCTGATATTTTCTCTTTCATATGTATATGCTTTTTAGTCAACAATTCTTACTCCACCTTTATCAGCCGAACTTACCATGCTTGCGTAAGCCTTGAGTGCCTTAGACACCTTGCGGTCGCGAGTGACAGGTGTCATCGGACGTGCGGCAAGTTCTTCATCCGAAAGTTTTACATTGATACTGCGGTTCGGTATATCTATTTCGATGATATCACCATCCACAATCTTACCGATGTTTCCTCCGGCAGCCGCTTCAGGAGATATATGTCCGATACTCAATCCCGATGTACCGCCACTGAAACGTCCGTCTGTAATCAGTGCACATTCCTTTCCGAGATGTTTTGATTTTATATACGATGTAGGATAAAGCATCTCCTGCATACCCGGACCACCCTTAGGTCCTTCGTGAGTGATTACCACCACATCGCCGCTTACCACCTTTCCTCCAAGGATACCTTCGCAAGCCGATTCCTGAGAATCGAACACCTTTGCAGGTCCCGAGAACTTCCATATACTTTCATCCACACCGGCAGTCTTCACCACACAGCCATCCTGCGCGATATTGCCTTTCAGCACTGCCAGTCCGCCATCCTTGCTGTAAGCATGTTCCAAATCGCGGATACATCCTGTAGCACGGTCTGTGTCGAGTTCCTTATAATAATTGCCCTGCGAGCCAAGTTTGATAGAAAACTTTCCACCCGGAGCGCTTGTATATATTCTTTTTGCTTCAGCATCAACACTTTCTACAGAGATATCATATTTTGCAATAGCCTCAGCCAGTGTCATACCATCTACACGTGAAACTGATGTATCGAGCAAACCGCCCTTGTTCAGCTGCGCCAGGATATTCATGATACCTCCAGCTCTGTTCACATCCTGAATGTGGTATTTCTGAGTGTTTGGAGCTACCTTGCAGAGACAAGGCACACGGCGTGACAACATGTCGATATCATCCATTGTGAAATCCACCTCTGCCTCATGAGCTATTGCCAGCAGGTGAAGCACTGTATTTGTAGAACCACCCATAGCAATATCAAGTGTCATCGCATTAAGGAAAGCCTGACGCGTAGCGATGCTCCTTGGCAATACGCTTTCGTCACCGTCCTGATAATATTTATAAGCATTTTTTACGATGAGAGCCGCAGCATCCTTGAACAACTGCTTGCGGTTTTCGTGAGTTGCGACTATAGTTCCGTTGCCCGGAATAGCCAGACCGATAGCCTCGTTCAGACAGTTCATTGAGTTTGCAGTAAACATACCCGAGCAGCATCCGCATCCCGGACATGCATGTCTTTCTATCTGATCTACATCCTCGTCGCTCACTGTCGGGTCGGCCGACTTAATCATCGCATCTATCAAGTCAAGATGCTGACCGCCCCACTCTCCTGCTTCCATCGGACCGCCTGACACAAACACCGTAGGAATATTCAGTCGCATGGAAGCCATAAGCATACCCGGAGTGATCTTGTCGCAGTTTGAAATGCAGACCATAGCATCAGCCTTATGAGCGTTCACCATATATTCCACACTGTCGGCAATGATATCTCTTGATGGCAGCGAATAGAGCATTCCGTCATGTCCCATTGCTATACCGTCGTCTATCGCGATAGTGTTGAACTCAGCGGCAAAACATCCTAACTTCTCTATTTCCTCTTTCACCTGCTGACCTATCTCATGCAAATGTGTGTGTCCAGGAACGAACTGTGTAAATGAATTCACAATAGCAATGATAGGTTTGCCCATCATTTCCTTTTTCATTCCATTTGCCACCCATAATGCTCTTGCACCGGCCATACGTCGGCCTTGTGTACTCATCGAACTGCGTAACTCATTTTTCATTTTTATCTCTCCTTATTTAATCAAAAAGCCTTTCTCATACACATGTGAGAAAGGCTTTCATCAATATCATATATATGCAACTACATACATGAACCTTCCTCACCTCTTGGTTCCAGGACCACGACGCGAATAATATGCAGGACTGCCAGGTTAATGATAATGTTAGTTGCTTTCATACTTTTTCTGTTATTTTTGTTATTACGATTGCAAAGGTAAAGGCTTTTTTGATATAAACAAATAAAATGATAGTTTTTTTTGAAGAAAAATATCATTTATCAGAGAAAAGGGCTTTTTTGCTACATATTATTACATAACATTTGACTTCGGGAAACATGACAAGCGCCTGAAAAAGGTAATAAAAGCATAATAATTTGTCAAAACAGGCTGTCTCAGAAAGCGTTGCACGTACGTGTAACGCGTGGAACACGAACGTGTAACAAGCGGAACACGAACGTGACGCGCGCGGAACACGAACGTGTTACGGTTTCTTTGATAAAGAAAATATAAAAAATCTTCTTTTTATTATTACACCAGCACATAAAAATGAAGTTTTTTATATACCTTTGTCACACTGATACTTAATTCTTAAATTATTATCTGGTACATTTTTGATTATTACTTACAACAGGCAAAGTAAATGTTAATATAGTAGAATTTCAATATGCGTAATTTCGTTGATAAAAAAGCTGGTGCAACCTTTTTGAAAGGGTATTCTTATACTTATGCAGTTCGTCAGAATCATATAGAATTGATTCTTAAGGTAAACAAGGGATTATATGGTGTTGTATGCCTGGTTCCAATCGGAATCAACCAACTTAGTCTTACATGTTGCTGGGGAACTTTCTTTAATCGTCTGAATAATCATGAAAATCCAGGACGCCTGCTTCAGATGTTAGAAAAACATTGCCCGACCGTATGTAATCTTTTTACCGGAGAAACTCCTTATACCTTTATTTCGTTCCCGGATGAAGACAATATTGGTGCTATATCATTCACGATAGATACAGAACCGGACTTTAATCTTTTAGATTTTATTGGTGATAAAAAAGTCTTGGATGAAGCTGATAAGTTATTCTCTTTTAATTGCAAGTTGTATAACGAAATAAAAGATAAGTGTCCTTTTGAGGGATGGAAGAAGGGACTTTATGATTTTAACGGTTAATTTAATATGTACATTTTTCAATGTATCCTTCCTGTTCATACACCCTACCATAATGATGAATCATTTCAACCAACCCGTTCAAACGTGAATCTATAATCTTCAGATTTTTATATCTAAGATATTGAGCGTCATACAGTCCCTTATTCCCGGATTTCAACCTTTCTTCTATATCTTCGGGAATAAGGAAACTCGCTCTGTCGCCCAAAAATTTATAAAACTCTGACTGATATATACATATACCTGCCAGATCAAAATCTCCAAAATGTATATATCTATTAGGAATTTTAATAAGCCATTCCCTTAAATCTGCCGACTGGGGGTATCTGGAAACAAACAAAATTTTATTATCTCCAAACAGATTTTTCTGACTCCGTATATGACGGAAGTTCTCACCATTTTCCATTCCCACCACTGTCACGTCTGACGGTATATAAAATTCATCCGGGTTTTGTATGAAAACAGCACTTCCTTCCGGAGGGGATATAACAAAATCACTATTCCCTATTCTTGCATGAACAGGTTCGTAACAGTTCACAAGAAAACCTCTGAAAGTTCGGAGCTTAAAAGTCTTGGAATCGCCTGTTTCCTGTACAAGCATACTGCGCTGCAAGTCTTTGTTCTCACCGGAAAAGATTTCAATCCATCTTTCAAGAGAAGTGCCGGATGTATAATTATCTGAAACATATCTACCGAATGCCACAGAATCTGTAAGGCGATAGGAAACTCTGCTGCCACTGGCTATTCCGGTAATAAGCCCCTCTATCCTTAATTCATCAACTATCCATCGAGGAAGCGAGCTTGAAGGAAGAGTTTTTCCTTCAAGCATATAAAGTAATTTTTTCGCGACAGATATTGTAAATCTCTTTTTATTTATTTCCATATTATTACAAGGTATTCTTATTTTCGTGTAAGCAATGGCACTACCCTTGTATTGCTTTTCGCGTCTTTACTTAACAGATAAGTATATTTATAATCCTCAACATTATAGGTGGTAGGCGAACTGTTGATAAGTAATATGTTGCGGCAATTGGCAAATTCAAGTATGCCTTTCACATTATTGGGATGCAGCTTACCGATTTCATCCATCATACAATGCACCTTGAAATCTCCGAATTTCCTTGAGACTTTTTCCTTGAAGACATTGATAAGCATGATGTTTACCATTGCTTTAACCAGTATGTCTGTGCCGTCGGAACCTACATTCGCTATTTTCTCAACCCAGCCTGTGTCATTATCATTTTCGATAATACGGAACTCCAGATTAAAGGTATCAGAAACGACAAGACTCTTCCTGGAAGGCTCATCCTTGAGCAGTTTACTGAATGAATTAAGATATTTTACAGCCTTGAGATTAACGTTCTCGCGCGAATCCTGTGAGAACAGGTCCATTTCACCCATGTTGAAGGTGTTCCCATCATTGAAATTCTTTATTTCTATAAGAAGCTGCATAAGTTTGTCGTTACTCTGCAAAGCTCTGAGTTCGATACTGCGGATAACTCCTGCAAAATTACGCTTGATGAAATCGTCATTAATATCTTTAATAGTCTTATTAATAAGACTTTCGCTTTGGGTAAGTTCTCCTGTTTCCTTTGATATGCGTCTTATTATGTTTACGTACCTTTCACTTATGCGGTTCTGATATTCTGTGATTTTATTGTTTTCCACAAACTCGCATAAATTGGATGCGAAATCCATGTAATCTGAATCACACGACAATGACTGAGGAAAACTGAAAGTATTTCTTGCAGTAAAGTTACTGTTAAACAGATTTACCGATTTTTTGAAATTCTCAGTATCCTTGCCAAAAGAAACAATCTGACTTTTCAGCTCTTCCACTATCTTACCACAAGGTTTATTGGTAGGTAGTTCTTCATGAGTGTACGACTCCGGAGGACAGAAGCCTTCATCTTTGCGGAAATTCTCAAGAACGCAAAGATCGTTCTTAATGGCATCACGTTCGGCCGACTTTTCGTTTATACTGTTTTTTACAGTTTCATACTGAGCGGTGAGTTTGTTTTTCCGCAACGCGTATTTTTCTTCAAGCTCGTCCAGATGCATCTCATTGTTCTTCTTGGTGTCGCGCAATTCCGGCTCACGGTCAAACAGTTCTCTCTTGTCTTTCTCATAATTCCACACCAACGACTGTTTTTGCGATATATAATCCAACTCAGACTTTATAGCATCAATTTTTGCTTTATAGGAATTTATAACCGATGTGTCAGCTCCTTTACCGTTCAACTCCTCGTTCTGCAACTTGTGAAGTTCTTTTTTTCTGTTATCCGCATCTGTACGCCGGTCGGACAGTTCATTTTGTACTGCCTGTATCTCAACTTCAACAGCACTGCGTTCTTTCTTTTCCGCCTTTCTCAGCTCTTCATTAATCAGAAGAATCCGCTTTTCTCTCTCCTGTTTCAGAAGTTCTTCATTATTGCAACATTTTTGCCTTTCCTTTTCCTTGCCTCCAAGAAGTGTTTCTATCTCATCCAGCCTGTTTCTTTTCCACTCCGATTCTTTGCGTTCCCACGAAGCCTGTTCCGCCTTTATATTCTTAATCTGAAGCGGATATTGCTGTAACTGAATTTCAAGAACCTGCCTTTCGCCCGATATTGCTGAAATCTGCTTTCTGTACTTATTCTTTATCTCTTCAGTACGCTTCGTTTTTTCTTCATTCAGAAGGCTTATTTTTCTAGTATATTCATCTCTTTCGGAAGATTTGGCCTTAAACTCAGCTTTAAGCTGTTCCGGTGAACGTAATTCACGCTGTACTTCAGCCAAATTAATTTTTACGCCATAGAAAGAATTACTTCCATCGGTTGAGAGTTCAGGAGAAAGATTCTGATTGTAGAGTATAAGTTGTTCATCTGCAATCTTACCTATATTTTCCTGCCATCCTGGCCTGTTCTTGTCGAGCCATTCGCAAAAAGAGCCTTTGCTGCTGTTTATCAGCACATTCAATGATTCCATTTCTGCGTCCAACTGTTTCCTGCAGCGTAGAGCCTCATCTATTTTCGTATCATACTCTTTTTCAACTATCATAGTTTCCGCTTCTGACTTCTGTCTTAGGCGGTCGCACTCCAGTTTCAGACGGTCAGCTTTCACGGCGGTATCCTTTTCTTCGGAAGATATGTTTCTCAACCGTTCCTCACAGTCACTTATCTCATCCTTGAAATGAACAGTACACTCAACCCTTGTTTTCTGTTGTTTCAGGTTGGATATTTCTTCCAGCAGCTGCTCCTTGCTGTCGGCAAGTGTTTTAAGTTTCTCTTCATAAACAGAGCGTATTTCTTCAGTCTGACTGTTGCTTTTCTTTGTCAATTCCGCAATCCTTTTACCAAGTTCGTTTTCAAGGCTTAATACCCTTTTGTTGATTTCATTCTCAAATCTTGCAAGATCGGCATCAATGCTCTGTTCCATCAAAGAGTATTTGCTTATTACATCCCGATACGTACTCGTGAGTTCATTATAAACCTTATTCAGAGACTCCAGTTCGTATTTCAGTGACGTTTCCCTATTTACTCTTGATATAACCTCATCAATGCGTTCCTGTTCATAATATTTACGTTTTTCCCTTATCTTCTTAAGGTCAGATTCTATACTGCCGCTTAACTTTACAAGCTTGTCGCGCTCTCTGTCAAACTTATCTTTTTCTTCCCCAAGCAAACGTGTAAACCGTTCGGCTTCATCATTAAGTTGCAGAAGCAGCTCCTCCAGTTCTGGGAGCTTAAGACGTGCCACCCTTTCAGAATAGTTGAGATGCTGTCTATCGTCTTTAATCCGCTTTTCAGCATACAGAAGCATTCTGTAATTCTTTATTACCGTATCAGCCTGTTTCCTGACAGGTACCACTCCATTTCTATCCTGTTTTATCCACAGCATTACGTCGGAATATTCCTGCTCGAAAGTCTCTATCTGGTTCCGATAATAACTCAGGTCGACAACAAACTCATTATCATCCATTGACTGTATGATGGTATCCTTTATAAAATCGGCATCAAGCTTCGAGTTAAGGAATACATTCTGAATTGTACGCGGTATATTCTGGTATCGCGAGCTCTCTACAATGGCATACTTACGGAACTTAAGCAAATCCGGTTTTCTGTTGTTGCCGAATATTATATCACGAAACATATCATAGCCTGTAACCAGCGACGACACGCTTGCACCGGATTCCGACACTCTTGTACGAATCACACTCCAGTCGGCAGAAACCTCATTTTTGCCGTCAACAAACCACTCCTTACTGTATGGTGCATCAATAAAGCGGAAGGCAGCCCTACCCATCGACTTCGTTACAACTACGGTATAGGCACCGTTTTCGCGCATTACTTCATAAACTATATACGAGTTGGCAAAAGGGAGATAGAAAGAATCAAAATTCTTCTTTTCTTTCGGTATGCCCAATCTGAGTTTGTCTGCATTATAGAAAAACAGGACAGCACGCAAAAGAGTACTTTTACCTACTCCCTGGGTACCAATAAAATGCACATTGCCATCCAACTTTACTTCGGCATACGGTACATGTGCGCTGTTCAGAAATATTACCTTATTGAGATATCTCATCGTTCATTTCCTCCGATATTGTTATGCAGTCCACCAAATCCTCCATATAGTGAAATGCCGTTAATACTTTATAAGTACTATCATGTTCATTCTCAAGTTCTATCATTCCCGCCTTTTCAAGTTCAGAAACAAGTTTCTCCACAATCTCATTATATTTCTTCTTATCCTGAAACAGTTTGGAAGCCTTATCCTTCAGCTCAATCTGGCAACTTATCTGAACTTCTATGTCTGCCGGGCGGAACTTAAATCCGGGACCGAATGTAGCATCATACGTTTTAAGGAAACTTAGGTAGTCAATCCACTTCATAACTGCTTCAAGTTTTCGCTCAAGATCAACTTTCGCCTCCTGTCGGGTGAACATATAATATCCGTCACCACCTTCGAGATAAAAACCAATGCCTTTATAATATTCGTAATAATCGGTCAAATCCTCTTCTATGGCATCATAATACCGTTTTATTGCAGGAGAAACGCTGTTTGCAGAAATAAATCCGCCCTTACTCAATATATTGAATATTTCTTCTGTATATTTCATGCTTATTCTGATTATGATTATGTAATTATTGGGAGCAATCGGTAATTGTTTGGAGTCATTTGGAATATATCAAAGGATATTCCACGTCATGACTTGTTTCATACTTGTCGGTGAAATTCAGTCCATCGGCATACTGCGATGCTATCTGGCAGAAAAACAAGATTCTCTCGACAGTGCTAAGCTCTTTATGATAATTGTAATTCATTACAAACTTAAACAGATGACTGCTTGATGCCGAGAAAGCATTATAAATTTCCTGTAAGTTTATCTTGTCAAGAACTTCACCTTCTGTTTTCATATATTCCTGAGGTATAGCATCGGCTATATTCTTCGGACCTTTAGCCAGGTTCTTCCTTTTTGATATGATTTTTCTTATTATCTCCAACGCCACCGCAGAAGTACGCAGATTATCTACCGAAAGTTTTATCCTGTAATTGGTCTGAGGCTCAATCCATACAGGATTTCTCATACTGACGACCTGACGTATATCAGTTTTTTCGTCTAAAAGGAACTGGTCACGGAGGTATTTCAAACGTCGGACTTTCTCGAATATCCTGTTCTGATAAGCTATAAGATTCAGGTAATGAATAATCTGCTTCTCTATCTCAATGAGATTATGATAAGAATCATTAAGCTGAAGTTTCACGTCATTCACCACTATACGCATTTGAGTGTCCATGGCAACTCTGAAAAAAACAGGCTGAGCGTTGTCTATTATATCTTCACTCCTATTGATGAGGAGTTCTATGTTCTTACGTTTTTCATCAAGATTATTCAATTTTGAGAGCTTTACACGATAGTTTGGTTCATTCTTGTAAGTATTGTCAATGTTGCGTTTCAAGTCTATTACATTACGCACTGTTATCATTGCAATATTTTTCAGACACCGTCTTACCTCTTTGTGATAATTATATTTCCGCTGCTCATTATCTTCTTTAAGGTAATAATCGATATTTTCATTCAGACGTCCCAGATAATCATTTACAAACGAAACATTTATATTCTCATTGACCTGTAAAACATCCTCGAAGAATTTAAGATATACATCCTCCATTTCAAGGAAATTTCCGCTATCTCTTATTATTCCGTAGTCAATAAGATATTTAATTCTTTCTTCTTTGTATTCCGTGAGTTCGAGTGCATAATCATATTTCAAGGAAGTTGAAGCTCTTTTCTGAAACATCTGTTTCAACAAAAGCTTCTCTCTTTCAAGTACACGCAAAAGCTCATCAATAGATTTAAAGGTATTCATAGTTCAAGTGTTATAAGAATTACTACTGAAATGATAACTACAAATTTAAAGAATAAAATACTTTTCCACCATATCCTTGAGCTGATCTGATGACAGATTCCCACATACTGTAATCAATTGTTCATAACTGTACACATCGGGGCTATTTCCAGCCAAAGTTTTTGTATGAATCATTTTTCCATTATTACGGTCAAAGCGTTTTGTCATGAGATCCTGATTACTTTTAACGACAGTACATCTGACATATAAACTGTATTTATATATCATTATAATGATAGCTATGTATATTTTCAAGTATTAATCATCACTATTATGAAGATTACAAATACAAAACTATGCAATTTATGAGAATAAAACTAATTTTTCTTAAAAAACTTCGGCTATCCCAGAAACACCGTAACAGTCAAACTTATTCAAAAAAAGTCTGCCTGTAACACTGCTCGCAACGATTCCCATAGCGTGCAAGCTGTGTGAAGTTTATTTTTCTTGGTATGACCACAACATATTTCGTACTTTTGTTTAATTTTGCGGTAATATCCATTAAAGGTATCCCTGCAGATATTCATATATTGGTTGAGCGCTCCTGATATTTCCATGTTTAACTTATATATAGATAATATAAAGTTACTGAAAGTCAGACACTTGACCAATTCTTTTATGCTAACTCTTGTTAATTTAACTCGCTGATTTTTAAGTATTTAATTAATTATTTACCGAAGTATTGACATAAAGAGCGCAAGTGACAATCTAAATTCCCTCCCATAAAAAGGATGAGATTAAAATATCGCCGTCCTGGCATAGATAGCGTAACACGTTCGTGCAACGCGTTATGGTAATAATATCAAAACATTATATTTCTGATATATTATCACAAAAACATTATGATTTATTATTAACTTTGTTCCTTACTAAAAAATATAAACATAAGCATGAAATTCATTTCCAGAATACATCAGCGTTGGCAAAACTTCCTTCATAACGATGAACTGAAAGAAAAGATATATTCTATTGTGTTTGAATCGGATACGAAAAAAGGAAAGCTGTTCGACATAATCCTCATAAGCAGCATCACCCTTAGCGTACTGCTTGTCATAGTAGAAAGTATGCACATATTCCCCCACTCTGCCTATTTAGTTCTAAGAATATTGGAATATCTGCTCACGCTGTTTTTCACTTTTGAATATCTGGCAAGAATATACTGCCTGAAAAAGCCTCAAAAATATATCTTCAGTTTCTTCGGTATAGTTGACCTACTGGCTACACTGCCTGTGTATATGAGTTTCTTTGTTACAGGTTCGCACTACCTTCTCGTGATACGGGCTTTCCGACTGATACGAATATTCCGCATCTTCAAACTCTTCACCTTTATAAACGAGGGCAACCTGCTGCTTCGTTCGCTATGGATAAGCGCGCCAAAGATACTGATATTCTTTTTCTTCGTGCTGATACTTGTCACGTCGATGGGAACAGTGATGTACATGATAGAGGGCGACGTACCGGGCTCCGGCTTCAACAATATCCCCAACAGTATATACTGGGCTATAGTCACAATGACCACCGTGGGCTATGGCGACATCACTCCTGTCACAGTCATTGGCTGGTTCATCTCCGCAGTGATAATGCTGATTGGTTATACCATAATAGCAGTGCCTACAGGTATAGTTTCAGCTACAATGGTGAGCGAGCATAAAAAACTGGAAAAGCGGAAATGCTCACGCTGCAACCGCGACGGGCACGATTTCGAGGCCTTATACTGCAAATACTGTGGCGCGAAACTGAAAATGGAGAAGCCTCGGGAGTTTGTGAATGAGAGGCCGAATGATGAGCGATTCTGACATCAGAAAGTAAGAAAACCCGCATTTCGTTTGTATCTGCATACACATTATTATATATTTGGAATAATCATAATTGAAATTTAGCATAAGAGCACATGGCGAAGACAAACAACACAGCCGACATAGGCTTTGAGAAAGAGATATGGAAGGCGGCAGACCTTCTCAGGGGAAACCTCGACGCATCGGAGTATAAGTCCGTAGTATTGGGACTGATTTTCCTGAAATACATTTCAGACCGTTTCGAGGTGAAATACAACGAACTTGTAGACGAAGGCGACGGCTTCGAGGAAGACATTGACGAATATACAGCCGAAAACATCTTCTTCGTTCCTCAGGATGCACGCTGGGCGGCAGTGGCGGAAGCTGCACACACTCCGGAGATAGGTACGGTGATAGACAATGCCATGCGCCTGATAGAGAAAGAGAATCCTCGTCTGAAAGGCATATTGCCAAAGAACTTCGCCCGTCCTGAACTGGACAAGAGAAGGCTCGGCGATGTGGTGGGCCTCTTTACCAACATCCGCATGAAGGAACACGGCGATTCAAAGGACATCTTGGGCCGCACATATGAATACTGTCTGTCGAAGTTTGCCGAAGCCGAAGGCAAGCTGGCCGGTGAGTTCTACACCCCTGCCTGCATAGTACGCACCTTGGTGGAAGTATTGCAGCCATACAGCGGCCGCGTTTACGACCCTTGCTGCGGTTCGGGCGGTATGTTCGTACAGTCTGCCAAATTCATAGAAAGACATCAGGGAAACATAAACAATATCTCCGTATTCGGACAGGACAGCAACCCTACCACATGGAAAATGGCACAGATGAACCTTGCCATCCGTGGCATAGAAGCCGACTTGGGCAAGTTTGCAGCCGATACATTCTTCAGCGACCAGCACCCTACGCTGAAAGCCGATTATATACTCGCCAATCCGCCCTTCAACCTCAGCGACTGGGGAGCCGACAAGTTGCAGGACGATGTGCGCTGGAAATACGGTATTCCGCCATCAGGCAATGCCAACTTTGCATGGATTCAGCACATGATTCACCACCTCTCTCCGAGCGGTCATATAGGTATGGTGTTGGCCAACGGTGCCCTTTCGTCGCAGTCAGGCGGTGAAGGTACAATCCGCGAGAATATCATCAAGGCGGACCTGGTGGAATGTATTGTGGCCATGCCGTCGCAGCTGTTTTACACCACAGGTATCCCCGTATCACTCTGGTTCCTAAGCCGAAACAAGAAGCAGACAGGAAAGATTCTCTTCATCGATGCCCGTCAGATGGGAACTATGGTTACGCGCAAGCTCCGCGAACTGACCGAAGAAGACATCCTGCGCATAGCCAAGACTTTCAACGATTTCCAGGCCGGAACATTGGAAGACGAGAAAGGATATTGTACCGTAGCTACTCTCGACGATGTAGCCAAGCAGGACTATATACTTACTCCGGGACGCTATGTAGGCATAGCCGAAGCGGAAGACGACGGCGAACCGTTCCAGGAAAAGATGGAGCGACTCACATCAGAACTGTCTGAGATGTTTGAGAAGTCGCACCAGTTGGAGGAAGAGATTAGAAAGCAGTTGGGGAGTATTGGGTTTAGGATTTAAAATTGGGGTGGATTATGGAAGAATGGAAAGAATATAGATTAGGAGATTTAATCAATATTTCAAGTGGATTCGCATATAAAGGTGAATTCATTGGAAATGGTGAGAACTATCTCTTAGGCATGGGATGCGTATCTTTTAGAGATACATTCCTCGTCTCAGGGATTAGACCATATTCTGGAGATGCCCCAGATAGATATCTGGCATATTCTGGAGACATCGTTTTAGCTACTCGACAACAATCTGATAATCTTCCAATACTGGGTATGCCAGCTATTATACCTAAAAAATACGATGGACACAAAATGATTATTGGAGCAAATCTATACAAAGTACAGAATAACTCTGATTTTAGCAATGAATATATCTATTGGCTAATGAAATCACCTGCTTATGTTCATCATATAAAATCATGTCAAACAGGTACAACCGTACGAATGATTACAAAAGCTAATATTGAAGATTTTACATTTCTTGCACCCCAAAAAGAAACTCGAGATAAAATAGCTCAATTCTTTTGGAATATAGAAAATAAAATCGAACTAAACCGCCGCATAAATGAAAATTTAGAGCAGCAGGCACAAGCATTATTCAAGTCTTGGTTTGTAGATTTTGAACCATTCAAGGATGGAAAGTTTGTAGATTCAGAACTTGGGATGATACCGGAAGGGTGGAAAGTTGGTACATTATCTGATATAATTAAAAATACTATTAGTGGTGATTGGGGAAAAGACCACCCACAAGGCAATCATGTAAGAAAAGTTTTTTGTATTAGAGGGGCAGATATTCCAGATATAAAAATAGGAAACAAAGGAAGTATGCCAACACGATTTATTCTGGAAAAGAATTATCAATCAAAAGTCTTAATTGACGGAGATGTGGTAATTGAAATTTCAGGTGGAAGTCCAACTCAATCAACCGGCCGAGTCTGTAGAATTTCTAATAGGTTATTGGAGAAGTATAATAATTCTATTATATGTACAAATTTCTGTAAAGCAATAAAGCCGTCCTCCGGTTATTCTTCTTTCTTATATTATATATGGGAAATGCTTTATAATCAAGGAGTAATGTTTTCATATGAAAATGGAACAACAGGCATTAAGAATCTTGATATAAATGGATTTATACAAAAAGAACAGATTGTAATTCCTCCTATTAGTATTGCTGCTGACTTTGAAAAGATGATAAAAGTTTTTTATGACAAAATTCAATCGAACGGAATGGAATCAGAAAGACTTGCCCAGCTTCGTGACACCCTCCTCCCCAAACTCATGTCAGGCGAACTAAAGCTCAGTGAAATAGAAACGGAATTAGATGAATAAACAAATACATTACTGAATTTTCTTTTATGGAATATTTTGAAAAGCTATATAATAAAGGATGGACTGACTGGAAATCCTTTCCTGACCCAAGGAAAGGAGAATACTTAAATGTTCCATTCGGAAGTGGTGTGTATCAACTTAGAAATAGAAGAATTGGTAAGTTTGTCTTATTTGGTACAAGTAAAAATCTTGCATACAGGATGTCATCATTGTTGCCAAAACCTTTCGGTGCGGGTACAAGAAAAAACGAAGATAAACCCAATTATGTTTTTAATAATATACATGATTTAAGTTTCGCAAGTAATAAAGTATTATCAGTCAACAAGTTGACTTAGTAGGTAAAGCTTAAATTCCAAACGATATTCTATAATCAACTTACTGACTATTGAACTTTACATACTGAAGGTCACCTTTAGGTGGACTGATACCTTCTTTATTACTTTTATACCATAAGTTTTGCACTTGCGAAACTTGAGTACATGATATAGAATACCGTACAATTTCGTTCATTGATAACGATGAAGCTAAACGATTTGAAAAATATACCAAACATAAAGAAGAATATCTTTTCAACTCATAATGAGCATAAATGTATTCTTCAATTTTTCAAAAAAACTTGTTTTTATGCCATTATTTTTCAGAAAATGGAGTAAAGATAATTATATTTGCATATTATATTATCAGCATTAAAACTTCGCAGATTCGTATATTGTGTGTATCTCCGATAAATAATGCGAAACGTAGATTATTTAAGTTTTGCCTGTTTGCAGAACCATTTGACATAAATAATATCACTAATAAAATAAAAAAGAAATATGGCAACAGCAGCTCAATTGATAACACTTGTAAAAAGCCATTTCGAAGATAATAATGAGAAGTTCAATACTGTAGCATTACAGATAGCTGCTCATGAGGCTAAATTAGGTCATACTAATTTGGCTAATGACATACGCAAAATCATAGATACTTCAAAAATAAATAAGCCAAAGCTAAAGAATATAGATCCTAATCTGCAAGGATTGTTTTTGGAAATATTTCCTCAGGAGCGTTTGGCAGATTTAGTTGTTGCGCCACATATCAAAAACAGAATAGAGAGAATTATCAATGAATTTACATACAGGGACAAACTGTTTAAGCACAACCTTGAAAACAGACGTAAAATTCTGCTCTCCGGACATCCGGGAACAGGGAAAACAATGACTGCTTCAATTATTGCCAATGAATTGAAGTTGCCTATGTATGTTGTTCTTATGGATAAAATTGTAACAAAATACATGGGCGAAACGAGTGCAAAATTGAGGCAAATTTTTGATTTCATAGAAAATATTCCTGCTGTATATCTGTTTGATGAATTTGATGCCATCGGAGGTCAGCGTGGGAAAGACAATGATGTCGGTGAAATGCGTCGTGTACTGAATTCATTTCTTCAATTTATAGAACGTGACCATTCGGACAGTTTGATTATTGCAGCTACAAACAATCTGGAGCTTCTTGATCAGGCTTTATTCAGACGTTTTGACGATGTAATACATTATCAATTACCTTCTGATGATGAAAAGGTCCAGTTATTGAAGAACCGTTTAAACGGCAGTCTGAATAAAAATGAGATAAAAGCACTTTTACCTGAATTAGATTCTTTAAGTCATGCCGAAATAAATCAAGCATGCTTGGATGTAATAAAGACTTCGGTTATATATGATACCCCTATAAAGTTTGATTTGGTTATTAAGACTATTAACGAAAGGAAGTCTGCATATAATAAATAATACCGGCTTATGGAGCAATACGAACATATTATATTACCGGAACAGGTTAGAACTTCTGTTGGATTTTCGCCAAGAACATCAGGCGGAGGTGAACCAAAGATTCCAATAAGAAATAGACTTGAACATGCGGCACGTCTTGAACGTCTTTTTGAGAATGCACGAATTCAAAATGAAAAGATACAAGAAGACATGTCAGCAATATCTCTGCCTGCACGAACTGGCACATATCTGGAATTTGCAGGAGCTCCAGCAAATGATTTGTTGGCGACGAGTTTAGAGAAGCAGAAATCCGGTATCAGGTTACTTAATATAAGGACTGCATTGACTGCTGAAAATGAAGAACAAACTTTCGCTACTGTATATGTACCACATGGTGAGGAAAAGGTATTTATTAATAAATTAAATCAGTATGCTAATGAGGATACCATATTCGAAAAGCCTAAAAATGATAGACTGTTTCGTAGTATTGAATCTGTAAGCATAGCATTACTCCGGTCTTTATGGACTGATAGTATAAATGAATTTCCTACAGAAAAAACAGATTGGTATGAAATATGGATACGTACAAATGAATCGGATACAATAGAAGAACAACATAAATCTTTTATTGATACCCTGAATGCATTGCACATACAATATAAAGAAGACTCTATTCTTACATTCCCTGAAAGGTCTGTATTTTTGGTTCATGCTAATATTGAAGCTCTATCCCTGCTATTGCAAAGTTCAGATCAGATGGCAGAGATAAGAGGAGCACAAATACTGACCGGATTACTATTTAAAGAATGTAGAAGTGAACAGCAGGAATGGGTTGAGGATTTGCAAAATAGAGTAAACTTTAACCCTAATGAAAAATCTGTTGTTTGTGTTTTAGATACAGGAGTGAACAATGGTCATCCTCTTCTGTCTGAAATAATCAAAGATGAGCATTGTGGCAGCGTCGTTGGCGAAGGCTCTGCTGACAGAGCCGGACATGGAACTTGTATGTGTGGTACTACAATTTATGGAGATTTAAGAAATTGTATTGCAAACAACAATCCTATCATTATCGATAATCATATAGCTTCAATTAAATTATTCCCATATAAATCACCCAACAGGAAAGACGCATGGGGATATTTGACAAAACAGGCTGTTGCGGTTTCAGACGTAATGTTTCCGAGGAAGAATATTTGTTATTGTATGGCAATAACTGCAGAGGATTGTGAGAAAGGCAAACCATCTTCGTGGTCCGGTTCAATAGACTCTATAACATACAATGAAGGGAATGATGGAAAATTATTCATGATATCTGCAGGAAATATACGCTATATAAACGACCAAGACAAAGGTGTTATAGAACAATATCCTTATGGTAATGGATTACGTCCTGTACAGGATCCCGCCCAATCATGGAATAGCGTAACAGTCGGTGCATATACAACACTTACGGCTAATAATAGTCATGAATTAAGAGATAAAGAGAGAGTTGCTCCAAGTGGAGGTATAAGTCCATTTTCACGAACGTCTTTATTATGGGAAAAGTCTTCACTTATAAAACCTGAAGTGATGTTCGAAGGTGGTAATCTGATAAAAACTAACGATAAAGATTTTCCTTATTCTGATGTTGAAGAATTGCAATTACTTACAACAAGCAGCAATTTCTCTATAAAAGGTTTCTTTGATGTCATAAATGCAACAAGTGCAGCAACTGCGCTTGCCTCTAAATTTGCCGGAAAACTACAAAGCAAATATCCTAAGTTATGGGCTGAAAGTATAAGAGGATTAATGGTACATACCGCCAAATGGACGCAATGTATGGAAGAGCAATTTCCTGTAAGTAATAGAAAAGAGATGGAACGTAGATTGAGATTTTGCGGATATGGAGTTCCGTCAGAAGAAAGAGCTTTATATAGCTACGGTAACGGATTAACATATATTGCACAAGAAACCATACAACCTTTCATTAAAGAGAGAAAAGGCAATGTAAAAATTAATGAAATGCATTTTTTTGAATTCCCATGGCCAAAAGAAATTCTTGAACAACTTGGAGAAATCGAAGTTTCCATGAGAATAACACTCTCATATTTCATTGAGCCAGCACCGGGTGAGATAGGTTGGAAAGACAAATATAGGTACGCTTCATGTGGTTTAAGATTTGATGTCAACAATGAAAACGAAGATAGTAGAGCGTTTCAATTAAGAATCAACAAAGCTATAGAAGCTGAAGAAAATGAAGACAGAGGCAAAAATGATTCTTCTCGGTGGACTATTGGATCTGATAATAGGAATAAGGGTTCAATACATTCTGATGAATTAAAATTAACAGCTGCTCAATTATCTACATGTAACTTGATAGCCGTGTATCCAATTGGTGGATGGTGGAAAACACGAACAAACTTAAAGAAGTATAATAAGAAAATTCGGTATTCACTTATTGTTTCATTAGATACACCTATAGAAAATATTGATATGTATGTAGATGTACAAACAAAAATTGCTGCAATGGTTCAGACTCCTGTTAATGTTGAAATACCTATAAACGAATAATTACTACAAGGACATTCCATTAATTAGAATTAAATTATTCTCTTGTTGGATATTTTTATTTTATCGGCTGTTTTTCAGCCGATAAAATTATTTGTAACAAGGAAATCCACACCTAATACTATATTTGCATCAATATTCAACTTCCGGCTTATTTCACGGGCAACTTTCAAAGTTGGTTCACATTTACCGGAAATATAATCACTTAAGCGTGAAGGACTGACTCCAATCAATTTGGCCAAAGATTTTTGATTAAGCCCCATTTCATACATACGGAGTTTAAGAACATCAACAAGGGTAGGTTATCACAACGCAAAATGTCCTTCGGAATAGTCTGCCACAAGGTTAGAAAGCAATTCTAATTCTATGCTGTTGGAATCATCGAGTGGAGTTTCGTCTGTAACCAACGGAAGCAACTCTTCTACTCTTTTCACCGCCCAATCATATTGAGCCATTGTTTCTATTTTAGTCATACAGGTATAAACTTTAGCGGTAATATCAATCATAAAGATAAAAACAAAGTACCAATATTTAAAATTATTTTACATAAATCAGAATTATTCATACGTTCACCACCCGTTCATTAGGCATTCACTGCCCGTTCAGTGAACGGGCAGTGAACACAAAATAAACATAGTTATAACGCAATTCCAACACTCTTCGAATGCTGTTCGAACACCATTATAAATCTATTCAAGCACTGTTTAAACACCGCTTAAATTCTTTTTAAATGCATTTAAAAAATGCTACCCCCACAAGTACCCCCTCAAGCACCCCCACAAGTCAGGCAAAATTTGTCGTGCACTAAGCATTCATTGAAAACTGTATTTAGTACGAAATTCTAATACTATTCTAAGTGAATGAGAATCTTCAATAAATAAGATAGCATATCATCCGAAAAAATTATTACTTTTGTAACAATCTCCACAAATGACATCGGATATGGAAAAAAGAATAATACGGAACAGTACTGCAGAGTTCCTTATCTTTATGCTTGAAGGTAAGGAGGACGGAATACAGGTGATGTATAAAAATGAAACTGTTTGGGCTACACAAAAAGCCATGGCTCAGCTGTTTGACTGCTCTACTGACAACATAGGATTGCATTTAAAGAACATATTTTCTTCTGAGGAACTATCCAAAGAAGCAGTTACCGAGAAAAACTCGGTAACTGCTTCTGACGGAAAAAACTATCAGACCATGTTCTACAATCTCGATGCCATAATATCAGTAGGATATAGAGTAAATTCCAAACGTGCGACACAGTTCCGCCAATGGGCAACGTATGTCCTCAGACAGTTTGCCATTCGAGGTTATGTCATCGACAAGAAAAGAATGGAGAACGGTTCATTTATAGGAGAAGATTATTTTGAGCATCTGCTTGCCGAAATCAGAGAAATCCGCATGAGCGAACGCAGGTTCTATCAGAAACTGACAGACATTTATGCTACTGCCATTGATTACAACAAAGATGCTCCAACTACAAAACAATTTTTCCGGAAAGTACAGAACAAAATGCACTATGCTGTACATGGACATACCGCAGCCGAACTGATTGTGGAACGGGCCAATGCTGAGAAGGAGAACATGGGACTTACCACCTGGGAAAATGCACCTGACGGTAAGATAGTAAAACCTGATGTCAGTATCGCAAAAAACTATCTGAAGGAAACAGAACTGGAAGATATGGGGCATCTGGTGAATGCGGTGCTTGACATGGCGGAACGTATGGCAAAACGGCATATTCCTATGACCATGGAGGATTGGGCTAAGAGAATTGATATCATCCTCGAAGCCGGAGGAGATGAGATCTTGGATAATGCAGGAAAAATAAGTGCTGAATTTGCCAAAGCTTTTGCCGAAGCTGAATTCGAAAAATACAGAGTGATACAGGATAAGCTGTTCAACTCTGATTTCGACCGTTTTAATAACGATAATCTTCTGCCTCTTGATTTTAATCCTGATGCGGAATAACTCATAACATAAAAATGAATTAATATAATACCATGTCATTCACAGAAGACAATTACGAAAAAGCGGTGATAGCGCTGTTCGAGCAAATGGGTTATACTCATCTTTATGGTCCTAACATAGAGAGGGATTATTATGTTCCGTTCTATGAAGAACTGCTAACGGACTGTCTGAGCAACGTAAACAGGGGGAAACCGCAAACGGCTATAAACGAAGCTATTGCCAAACTGAAAGATATAGACACAGGAAGCCTAACTCAGAAGAACGAGCTTTTTATGGACTATCTGCAACACGGGATAGAGGTTTCATACTTCGACGGCAAAGAGCAACGGAACGACATTGTATATCTGATAGACTATGAACATACGGAACGCAACGATTTCAAGATAGTAAACCAGTGGACTTTTGTGGAACATTCGGAGAAGCGTGCGGACATAGTGATATTCATAAACGGGCTGCCGCTTGTGGTTATGGAGCTGAAATCTCCTTCGAGGGAGGAAACGGACGCTTCGGAAGCGTATCTGCAACTCCGAAACTATATGAAAGAAATTCCGTCGCTTTTCATATATAATGTTTTCTGCGTGATGAGCGACATGGCATGTTCGAAGGCAGGAACGCTTACGAGCAAGGAAGACCGCTACATGGAATGGAAAACCAAGGACGGTGACTATGAGAGTACGGATTTTGCCGACTATGATACTTTCTTCGAGGGTATTTTCCAAAAGGAAAGGCTTCTGGATATTATAAGAAACTTTGTCTGTTTCTCAAAGGATGAAGCCGGTGCGGCGAAGATTCTCGCAGGATATCATCAGTATTTTGCGGTTAAGAAAGCTATAGAGAGAACAAAAATTGCGGTACAGAATGACGGTAAGATTGATGTGTTCTGGCATACGCAGGGAAGCGGAAAATCTCTTTCTATGGTTTTCTACGCTCATCTGCTGCAGGACGAGATTTCACAGCCTACAATAGTGGTAATTACGGACAGAAACGACCTTGACGACCAGCTATATACACAGTTTGCGAAGTGTAAGGACTTCCTGCGTCAGGTACCAGTACAGGCCAAGAGCCGTGATGACCTGAAATCGCTGCTGGCAGGACGCGAGGCAAACGGTATTGTATTCACCACCATGCAGAAATTCGAGGAATCCGCCGAGCCTTTGTCGCTCAGAAAAAACATTGTAGTAATGACTGACGAGGCGCACCGCGGACAGTACGGTTTTGAAGAGAAAATCCGCATGACCAAGAATGAGAAGGGCGAAGATATTGCAAAACGTGTAATAGGTACAGCAAGGATTATTCATGACTGTCTGCCGAACGCATCGTACATCGGTTTTACAGGTACGCCGATATCTACCAAGGACAGGGATACGGTAGAAGTCTTCGGAAACTATATCGACATCTATGACATGACGCAGGCTGTGGCCGACGGTGCTACCTGTCCTGTATATTACGAATCGCGCGTGATAAATCTTAATCTGGACGAAGCTACACTGAAGGCTATCGACGACGAATATGATTTGCTTGCCGAAGAAGGTGCTACGGAAGAACAGATTGAGAAAAGCAAGAAGGAGATGTCGCACCTGGAAGAGATTCTTGGTGCGCCGGAAACGATAGATTCTCTGTGCAGAGACATACTGAAACACTACGAAGAGAACAGGCAGTATGAACTTACTGGAAAGGCCATGATTGTGGCTTATTCGCGACCTATAGCAATGAGTATCTATCACAAGCTGCTGGAACTGCGTCCTGACTGGGATGAAAAGGTAAAGGTGGTAATGACGGGCAGCAATAAAGACCCGGAAGAGTGGCACGACATTATTGGCAACAAACAATATAAGAAGGAACTTGCAAAACGCTTCAAGGACAATGGCGACCCTATGAAGATTGCCATCGTAGTGGATATGTGGCTGACAGGGTTTGATGTTCCGTCACTGGCTACGATGTATGTGTATAAGCCTATGAGCGGACACAACCTGATGCAGGCTATAGCACGTGTGAACAGGGTATTCAACGGGAAGGCAGGCGGACTTGTGGTGGACTATATAGGTATAGCTAAGGCTCTGAAAGAGGCTATGCACGATTATACACGACGCGACCGCGAGAAATTCGGTAATCCGGACATCAAGGAAACGGCTTTGCTTAAATTCAGGGAAAAACTGGAAGTTTGCCGTGACTTGTTCCACGGCTACGATTACAGTAACTTCCTGACTGAATCGGACCTGGAACGTGCTCAAGTCATAAAAGGGGGGCTAAACTTTATAATGTCGCCGGACAAGCAGGAACAGCGTCAATCGTTCATGAAAGAGGCTATGCTTCTGCATAATTCACTTACTTTATGTCGCAGTCTGCTTAACGCTCAACAACGGAATGAGGCCTCTTTCTTTGAGGCTGTCCGTACCCTGCTCACACGAATGACAGGAAAAGGAAAAATCTCCAAACGTGATATTAATGCAAGAATCAGCGAACTGCTCAAACATAGTATCAGGAGCGAAGGGGTGATTAATCTTTTCTCTGACGTGAAAGCTGAATTCTCATTATTTGATGCGGCTTTCCTTGACGATATCTCCAAGATGAAGGAAAAGAACATAGCGGTAGAGTTGTTGAAGAGGTTACTGGCAGAACGTGTGACTTTGTATCAGAAGACGAATATAGTGCAGGCTGAAAAGTTCTCAGACTTATTGAACCGTTCATTATCGAATTACCTTAAAGGATTGATTACCAACGAAGAGGTAATACAGGAACTCCTGGCACTGGCAAAAGAGATTTCATCATCCGAAGCTGCCGGAAATGATTTGGGACTGACCAGCGAAGAGAAATCTTTCTACGACGCACTGACCAAACCTCAGGCCGTGCATGATGTATATACAAACGAGGAACTTGTCGCAATGACCAAGGAGCTGACAGAAATTCTCAGGAAGAACCGTACCATCGACTGGCAGAAAAAGGAATCGGCACGTGCAGGTATGCGCAAAATGATAAAGCGTCTGCTGAAGAAATATAATTATCCACCGGGAGAAGCTGCTAATGCTCTTGAAACCGTTATTCGCCAGTGCGAGCAGTGGACGGACAATGAAGCTGTCGCAAACGAGCCGAAAACTTATAGTTTGAATGAAAGTTATTATTCCATGGCTGCCGAAAATCCGACGATTTACAACGGCAGATAACAGTAAAAAATATATACTTATTTAAGACAATTACAATAAAAACATCGTATTAGAATATGAAAGGAAAAACAATCTTAATCACCGGTGCCACAAGCGGCATAGGTGAAGGCTGCGCAAGAAAATTCGCGGCAATGGGAAGCAGACTTATACTGAACGGACGAAATACTGAAAAACTGGAAAGTCTGAAACAGGAACTTGAAAAGACAGGAACAGAAGTCGTAACTCTTCCATTCGATGTTAGAAACCGTGAAGAAATGCGTAATGCCATATACTCTCTGCAAGGAGAATGGAAGAATATAGATGTTCTGATAAACAATGCCGGTCTGGTTTTGGGCATTGATAAAGAACACGAAGGTTCATTGGATGAATGGGACATAGTGATAGACACAAACATCAAAGGACTTCTTGCAATGACACGCATGATTGTTCCGGGAATGGTGGAACGCGGATGCGGACACATTATTAATATAGGGTCCATAGCAGGCGATGCAGCATACGCGGGCGGCAGTGTTTACTGCGCAACCAAAGCCGCAGTAAAAGCCCTGTCGGACGGACTACGCATAGACCTTGTTGACACTCCGCTAAGAGTAACAAATATCAAACCTGGAATGGTGGAAACAAACTTCTCCGTTATCCGTTTCCGTGGAGACAAAAACAAGGCAGATGCCGTTTACGATGGGCTGAAACCACTTACAGGTGACGACATAGCCGATGTGGTTTATTACGCAGCATCAGCCCCTGCTCATGTACAGATAGCAGAAGTTCTGGTTATGCCTACTTATCAGGCTACAGGAACTGTATGCCACAGACAAAAATAAATTGCATACACTTACCATAAAAGCTAAGAAGTATAATCCAAAACAGCGTTTAAATACCATTTAAATACTATTTAAACAGTACTCAGATAAGATATAGTAACATGGCAGAACAATTCGGAAAAACATGGTGGGGCAGCGAATGGCTCCGCTCGCTTACTCATATAGACTATGATAACCGTATTCCTCGCGGAGCTACATACGCACGCAAAGGAAACGTTATAGACATAAAACTGAAGGACAATATCATCACTGCAAAAGTGTCAGGAAGCAGGATAACACCATATAAGGTCAATATCATCATTCCTCCTTTCTTCCCGGAACAGATTGACGCGCTGATGAATGAACTAATCAAGTATCCGGGCATTATATCACGGTTGATGAACAGGGAGATGGCCCCGGAAATCATGTCAATAGCCAGAAGCTGCGGACTCAAGATTTTCCCTGAAAAATGGACCGACCTGAAAATGCAGTGCAACTGTCCTGACTGGGCCGTGCCATGCAAACACCTTGCTGCCGTAATCTACATGTTCAGCCGCGAGATTGACAATAATCCATTCATTGTGTTCAGTATGCACAATGTAGATATTATGGAAGAGCTTAAGAAACGCGGAATATCTATCGAAGAGACCAGCAATGATATATCAGTACAGAACATAAAGGAGGTGGTAAGAACAAAAGGCTCTAAGGAAGTGAGCCATGGGGAACCTGTGTTCAAAAGAATAGACTTCTCAAAACTGACTGACAAGTCGGAAGCCTTGCTCATGCTCCTGGCAGAAAACCCTCCTTTCTCCACTACAGGGGATTTCAAAGAGAAATACTCGACTGAAATAATGCGAGCAAAGAAGAATGTACAACGATTCTTCTCAAGGAGGCTTGACGCTTCGGGACTTTTCCCTCAAACGGACATCATCTCAGGCAAGGAGATTAAAGCCGAAAGAGAATTTTCATTACAGTTTGACAGCAATCTGAAATGGAAAGTAATGAACATCAGCTATGAGGGACAGGAACCGATAACGGACTTTTTTGACGACGGTTCATTGCCTCTGGCTCTGCTAAATATAAACCCTGACTTTCTGCCCGACTATCATCCTTCGGTCATAGCTCTGAACCAGGCTCTGATATGTTCACTGCATCTGCTGTCGAAAGGAGCTGTAGCACCACAGATACTTCAGCTTTCAAGTAAAGAGTACGCCATCAGGTGGATTCCGGCTTATATCGACAGCCAGGTAAGACAACTAATGGATATGCTTGAAGATATTATTCCCGACAAACTGCTGGAATTCAGACCAGTGGAACGTAAAACAGGAAAATTTATTTACAACAAGGGAGAGTGGATTGTGTCGTTCTTTCTCGGAAAACTCATAAACAGACTTACGGCCGACAGCCTGAAATTGCCTGTAGAGGAATTATTCTTCAAGGAGAGCCACCTTCCCTTCAGCGGTGTAGGAGAAAAAGAAACGCCGGGCGGAATAAAATCATGGATAGCATCATACTCGCTCACCGAATCAGACTACCGACCTGTTCTCTATGTAGAAGAAAGTACCGATGGCGGTTTCGACATTACCGTTGGCGTGGAAAACACACGCAAAACGGAAAAGGAAGTCACAGCACTGTCCGATGTACTCTCACAACCCGAATATGAGCACGAACGCTTCACCATTCTGAGAAGCTTCACCCTGCTGGCAGGAATGATGAAAGACCTCAACGGATATATTGCTAATGGAGCAAAACAAGCTTTACACTACACCGAAAAGACATTCCTGCCCGTAATACTCGAAATAATACCTGCTGTAAGGATTCTTGATTTCAAGGTTTTCATGCCTAAATCGCTTCAGCAACTCATACGTCCGAAAGCATCATTGTTGCTGAAAAAGAAATCCGGAAGTGAGAAAGGCTTCCTGAGCCTTGCCGATTTGTTCACCTTCGACTGGGAAGTGGCACTTGGCAATGAGATAGTGTCGATGGAAGAGTTCATGAAACTGCAGAAGAATGCCGGAGGACTGATAAAATTCAAGCAGAAATATATCTATACCGATGCAGAAACTCTGGAAAAGCTTCATGACGCTTTCCACAAGATGGATAAACTCACTCCGGCACAGTTGCTGCAGGCCGCCCTTACAGAGGAATACAACTCTGCACCTATACGCCTTACAGACGATGTGCGACAACTTATCAAGGAATTGACCGAACAGGAGAACATTGCCCTTCCACGGGAACTTAACGCACAACTGCGTCCATACCAGGAACGCGGATTCTCGTGGATGTACCGCAATATGCGCATAGGATTCGGTTCGGTTCTTGCCGACGACATGGGATTGGGCAAGACTCTGCAGGCTATAACTCTTATTCTGAAACTGAAAGAAGAGGGAGCATTGAAGGAAGGCAAAGTCATCATAGTTGTACCTACGGGGCTGCTCACGAACTGGCAAATGGAAATAAGCCGATTCGCTCCGTCGTTGTCAACATTCGTCTATCACGGTACTGGCAGAGATTTGAAGAGCTTTAAATCAGATATTCTGTTAACTACATATGGAGTTCTGCGCTCTGACAATGCCAAACTTAAAAAAAGACAATGGACTATAATGCTAATTGACGAAGCACAAAACATAAAGAACAACGATACGGCACAGAGTAAGGCTGTGAAGTCAATTCCTGCCACAACTCACATAGCTCTGAGTGGTACTCCGGTAGAAAACAGGCTTACAGAATTCTGGAGCATAATGGATTATGCCAACAAAGGCTATCTGGATACGCTTAAAGCCTTCAAGGAAAACTATGCGAACCCTATCCAGCTTTGGAATGACGTCGATTGTGCCGAGCGCTTCAGAAAAGTGACAGCTCCGTTCATGATGCGAAGGATGAAGACAGACAAGAATATCATTTCCGACCTGCCTGACAAGATAGAACTTGATGTATATGCTTCGCTCAAACCGGAACAGGCTGCTCTGTATGAAAAGACTCTGGAAGCTGCCATGAACGAAATAGAGGGAATACCTACAACAGACAACGAATCTTTGTTCAAACGACAAGGACTCATCCTCCAGATGATTATGGCGCTTAAACAAATATGCAATCATCCGGCACAATTCCTTAAAAACGGTGACCGGAGGTCTGAATTGTCAGGCAAGACAGAAATGCTGCTCGACAGAATAGAAGGGATTGTCGATGGCGGCGAAAAGGTGCTTGTCTTTACGCAATATCGAGAGATGGGTGATATGTTAGTGGAATTCATAACTGCAAGGACAGGTGAAAAACCACTGTTCTATCATGGTGGATGCAGTATTAAAGAACGTCAGGCAATGATTGACCGCTTCCAGAACAACCGTACAGACAAGATTTTCATACTTTCGCTAAAAGCCGCAGGTACAGGACTAAACCTGACAGCCGCAACCCATGTAATCCATTATGACCTTTGGTGGAACCCTGCTGTTGAAGCACAGGCTACCGACCGTGCCTACCGTATAGGACAAAAGAGCAATGTCATGGTTCACCGCTTTATCACCAAAGACACATTCGAGGAACGTATCAACGACATGATACAACAGAAAAAGCATCTGGCTGACATGACAGTTTCGAGCGGCGAAAGCTGGATAGGCAAACTAAGCAATAAAGAGTTACGAGAGATATTCGGCTGATAAAATACAATAATGTAAACATTTAGAATAATTTAGTGCTAATATGTTACATAAAAACAAAATATATATGAAATATCTCAACTCCCTTCTCGTATGGCTATGCTTCATACCCACAGCAATACTAAATGGTGGGTTCAGGGAATATGTATTAACCAAATATCTGGATACCGCACTGGCTACAGCCGCTAGCGGTATCCTGCTTAGTATCATGATACTGTTTATCACATGGCTGCTCCTTCCACGACTAGTTACACTTAATAGAAAAGAAAGTTTCATCGCCGGCATAATATGGACGCTGCTCACCGTTATATTTGAATTCACATCCGGAATAGGAACAGGTGTACCTATGAAAGAACTCATAGCAGCGTATAATCCGCTATCCGGAAATTTATGGATATTGGTAGTCCTAACAACAATGCTTGCACCGACAATAATATCAAGAATAAACAAACGATATGAATGAGAACAACTTCGACATAATATCCTGGCTGAAAGTTTTTCAAGAGAAACTCATCTCACTATTCGGCAACAGAATTAAGTTTTTCGGACTGCAAGGCAGTTACGGACGAGGCGAACAGACAGCCGACAGCGACATAGATGTGGTAATAATTCTTGACGAAGTAAATTTTAAGGACTTACAGAATTACCAGTCAATGCTTGATTCTTTCGATGAACATGACATGATATGCGGATTCGTATCCGGAGAAAGAGAACTGATTAACTGGGAAAAATCAGATCTCCTTCAACTGGTTCTTGATACGAAGCCTATAATCGGTACATTAGATTATCTGCAAAAAATATCTAGCGATGACGACATACGCCGCTCCGTTTTGACCGGAGCGTGCAACCTGTATCATGCCTGTTCCCATAATTTTCTTCATGCAAAAGATATAAACACCTTAGTCGGACTCTATAAAGCCGCACGCTTCACCGTACGCATGAAACATTTTCTTGATACAGGCTCTTACATTAGCTCAATGAAACTCCTGTCAGAACATGTCACAGATAAAGACCGTATTATACTGAATATAGCATCTGCAGATTTTCAAGAAAACGACTTTACCAAACGAAGCCACATATTGATTGAATGGGCTAGTGAAATAATAACCGAATATCACGGATAAATTCTTTATTTCATAAAAAATCTATTACTGATTATAATAATTACAACTGTTTTAGTTATATTTGTTTTGGTTCAATAGATTATAAACAATAATATTTCCAATACATATCATTATGAAAAACGACAAAATTTCTTTCCCATGTACATGGAGTATGGGAGTTACGGTCATAACAGCCATAACAGTTATTATTCTGGTTGCATCTACATATTTTATCTGGACAGACGATTTTCCGTCATCAATGCTTTGGCTCAAATACACGCTCATAGTTGTTTTTATAGCTACTATTATAGGTGGATTAGGCTATATGCCGATACGGTTAACTATTGGAAATGATAAAATAATTTTACACAGACTGTTTGGCGCTATTAATATACCTATAAAGGATATTATAGCAATAAAAGCCATACCAAACTCAGAAACAGCTTTTTCAATTAGAGTATTCGGTAGCGGTGGTCTATTTGGATATCTAGGAAAATTCAAAAATCCTAAGTTAGGCAGCTATACTATGTATGCAACTAATCTGAACGAATTAGTACTCATCCGTACGAACAGTAAGAAATATGTATTCAGCTGCAAAGGCAGGGATGAATTTATTGAGTCTGTCAAACTCAAAAATAATGAGAATCAATAATATATCTTTTTAAATAAGAAAAATATATGACAAAATATTTCATGGAAACTCAAAGACTTATTCTCCGTCCGTGGATTGAAGCAGATGCTGAAGCACTTTATAAATATGCCAAAGATCCTGCTATTGGACCTATTGCAGGATGGCCACCACATACATCTGTTGAAAACAGCAAAGATGTAATACGAAACATCTTATCTGCTCCTGAAACATACGCTGTAGTATTGAAAGAAACAAACGAACCTATAGGCAGTGTAGGCATTATGTTCGGTAACGGCGTACATAGTGCGGATATGAAAGAAGGTGATGCAGAAATAGGTTATTGGATTGGTGTTCCCTACTGGGGACAAGGACTAATACCAGAAGCGGTAAACCGTCTTCTGAAACGTTGTTTTGATGAACTTGATACAAAAAGAGTATGGTGCGGATATTATGACGGAAATACGAAATCACGCAGAGTTATGGATAAATGCGGTTTCAAATATCACCATACAGAAGAAGGAAAGATTTCTCCTTTAGGTGACGAACGTACCGAACATTTTACATTACTCACCAAAGATGATTATAATAAAAAGTAAAACCATGAATAAACAAATAAACTATAAAATTCGCCCACTTGAAGAAAAAGACATCCATGATATGCAGAACCTATTCCATTCCACAGTATTAAACATCAATATTAAAGACTATACAACGGAGGAAGTGGAAGACTGGGCTTCATGCGGTGACGACATAGAACACTGGAAAGAACTTCTGTCTTCTAATCAATATGTAGGAGCATTCGCCGAACAAAACTACCTGATTGGATTTTCTTCTATGAACAAGAACGGTTATATGCATTCCATGTTTGTACATAAGGATTGGCAAGGTAAAGGTATAGCAACTCAGCTTCTTTATGAAGTTGAAAAGATAGCAAGACAATATGAAGTAAAAGAGATTACATCAGATGTAAGCAAAACTGCACGTCTATTCTTTGAACACAAAGGATATGTTGTGGAATGTGAGCAAAAACAACAGGCAAATCGCTTGAAGTTGTCGAACTACAAGATGAAGAAAGTTTTATGAACTTCTATGCAATATTAATTAGAAAAGAATTTCCCTGTTCATCAATATCAGACTTTTATACAGACAATTCTTTTCTGAAATATACCATATCCTTTAATGTTATCCCATTTTCTACAATTGGATGATCATAATTGGCAGTAAAGAAATCAGGGACAATATGAGAATACTTGAACCCACACTTCTTATAAAAAGACATAGTTTCTGCACTCTCTCCTGTACCGACTATCATATATTTGAATTTGTCTGCATAACGTTTACATAAGAAATCTACCATTTGCTTTCCGTAACCTTTTCGTTGATATTGTGGAGAAACTGCCAAACTTTTAAGTTCACATACACTATCACCTTCATCTGTCACGACTGCGGAGGAAACAGGTTCTAAATTTGTATTAAGTATTACAAACATATCGCCTCTTTCCAAATAGCGGTCAATCATCGACTCCTGTTCATCAGCCAATAACAGCAAATCTAAATATTTCTTCTTATTTGTTTCTATCTTTCGTATTTCCATAATATTACAAAGATACTAAATGATTAAATGTAAACAAAAGAGAAACCGTAATTCTGGTACAATCATCAGTAATCTGTATATCAAACCTTAATCGCAAAGTCAATACCTTTGTATCAGTATAAAAAGATAAAGACTATGATTATGGGAAAAGCAAGATTACTCTTTTTTATTTTCATCTACTCCATGTTTGCAATGGCGTGCAGTCCGGAACCGGAAATACTATCCGGCAATAATTCAGAAACTGAAATTTCAAATGGGAACAACAACCAAGACGAAGAAAATACAAACAACGATAACCAGAATAACAATGAAGAAAATATGAGCAACTCAACAATTAAAATCTCAGTTAACGGAACAACACTTACAGCCACACTAAAAGACAACGTATCAACAAGAGCTTTAGTAAATCTGCTCAAAGAAGGGCCTCTAACCATAAATATGAATGACTATGCCGGAATGGAGAAAGTGGGTCCTATAGGAACTACCCTGCCGCAATGCAACGAAAGGATTACCACACAACCTGGTGACCTGATTCTATACCTGGGGCAGTATTTCGTGATTTATTATGCTCCGAACACATACTCGCTGACTCCACTTGGGAAAATAGACAATACTTCAGGCGATGAACTGATTAGAATTCTTGGAAACGGCGATGTAACGGTTACAATCTCATTAAGCGAATAACAAGCCATTATTTATCCCGCCTCTGCAAATCGTTCTTCATACGGAATTTCAGAGGCGATACTCCTGTCTTACGCATAAAGAACTTTCCAAATACGGACTGGTCGGAAAAGCCCAGCATATCAGAAATTTCCTTAATATCCATATCAGTACACTCAAGCATACGGCGTGCATCAGAGCAAAGCATCTTCGATATATGAAAGCAGACTGTACTGCCTGTAACACTCTTGACCACTCGCGACAGATATGTGGTAGTGATGTTCAAACTGTCGGCATAAAAACCTATTGAATGATGTTTGCGATAATTCTCTACAAGCAGTTTCTTGAAGTTACGGAATATCTCGTTTTCACGCTTCACATACACAGTAGTATCGTTGTTTTCCGTACACAAGGTATCCGCTATCTGTAAAAGGAAGAAATTACACAGATTTCGTATTATTCCATCGTGATATACATTCAAAACATTAAGCCCATCACCAAAAAGCGACATGGTTTGTTTCAGATAAGAGAACCTCTCACTTTCAATATCAAACACGGGAAGCCTGTAATTGCCGAGATACCTTGCCACCTGATTATACAGCGGCTGCCCGTCAGGAAGACTGTCAAAATACGAAGGTACGATATATACGATTTTCAGCGAAAAATCTGCATCGAAGTCTTCGATTGAGCTTGTCGTACTCGGTGTCAGAACAACAAGTTTTCCACGGTGAAGGTCATAATTGCCATAAATATCGGAAAGCTTTGCTGTTCCGTTTATGACGAGAAGAAAGAAAAATCCCTTTTCAAATATAATTCCGCTATAATCACCGGAATTACGGTCAAAATCACAGCAACACGTATTTCCTGCCATCACCCCACCTGATTTCATTACTTCATATACCGAGATATCCATAATCTGATTTTTTACTACAAAGATACCTTTTGTTTCGTTTTAAACCAAAATAAGTTGTTCTTTTATATCTGTCATTATAGATTTTAGGCTGAACTTTGCGGCAGTTTTACAAATGACAAATGCAATATGAATAAATTTCTTTTAAGACGCTATCTGCTGTTCTGCGTGGCACTGTTTGTCAACGCACTTGGAATAGCATTTATCACCAGAGCAGCCTTGGGTACATCACCCATCACCAGCGTAACATACGTTCTTAGTATGTTCACCCCTTTCACTATCGGCGAATGGACTATCATGCTGAACATACTTTTCGTCGTTCTCGAACCTTTCATGATGACACGTCAGGACCTGAAAGAAGACCTGCGCATGTTCCTGCTGCAGATTCCGATATCTTTCTGTTTCGGAATATTCATAGATATATGTATGCACTACATACTGTTCTGGCTCAATCCCGCCACATATCCAAGCATGATTATAGCTCTGCTGATAGGTTGTGTAATATTGGCTGTAGGTATAGCTCTTGAAGTAAAGGCCAATGCGGCAATGATGGCTGGAGAATACTTCGTAAAGGTTATTACACGCCGTTTCCGTGGCGAGTTCGGATACATTAAACTTGGATTTGATGTCACACTGGTAGCTATTGCCTGCCTCCTGTCGCTTATATTCATGTCCGGCATATATGGTGTACGCGAAGGCACTGTAATTGCAGCTCTGATAGTAGGTCCTATTGTTCATTTCGTCAGTCCGTACTACAAGTTTCTAGATAAATGGATTACTCCTGCTACTGATGAAAAATTCACAGACGTAAAAAAGAACAAAAATATCATCATTACCATTGCTCGTGAATATGGCAGCGGCGGACATCTGCTTGGCGAGATGCTTTCTAAAGAGCTAGGAATAAAACTGTATGACAAAGAGTTTATAGGTATGGCCGCCAAACGTAGCGGTATGGATGAAAACTTCATAGCAAAGAACGAACAGTCCATTCCGTCATTCTGGCTTAAATGTATCATGTCGAAAAACAGCGAACAACCGCTGGAAGGTAGCCTTTCATCGGACGATGTTCTGTTTGTAGCAGAAAGCAAGATTATTCAGGAGCTGGCTGAGAAAGAGCCGTGTATCATCATTGGACGATGTGCTGATTTTATCCTGCAGGACTATCCGAAGGTATTGAAGGTGTTTTGCTATTCTGATATTGAAAATGCTGTTTCACGCTGTGTCAGCGAATACGGTATAAAACGTGAAAATGCAGAGTCGGAAATACGCCGTATCAATCGCAACCGCATCCATCATTATGAATATTATACCGGTCGTAAATGGGGAGAGCCTCATCATTATAATCTTATGTTGAATACTGGTACAATAAGCCTTGAAACGGCGTGCAAACTGATAAAAGATATTTACAGGAATATGTGATAAAAACACATATAAAAAATGAACTGTCATTCGCTCTTAAATGACAGTTCATTTTTTTTAAACGTATCAACGGTAATTTCCGTACTACTGATTTACAATACCGCGAACTTCATCTACTGTGAGTTTTCCTTCAAGAATTATTACCGTAAATTCCTTACCTTCATCAACCAGCAGAACATATTCGTTTGCATCCTTATTCTCTTTCGTATAAATGAACACCCGTTCTCCGCTGTCCTTTACACGCAATAATTCTTCATATCCGTTTTTGGTATTGATAAATGCCGTTTCCTTACGCAACAGATCCGATGCTTCCTGATTTTCGGACGAGAGTATTTGCAATCCGGTAAGTTTCTTTGCCACTTTATCTATATTTATATCACCGGTGTTTGAACCATTCATCATGTTGAACATTTTCGGGGATACATAAACGGATGTCACCCCTTCCATTTCAGCTATTTTCTCAAAACGATTCTGTGCGTTAACAGACAATGCTGCCAGCATAACACTCACTATAATAAATAATCTTGCTTTCATCTTCTAAAGTTTTTAATATTGTCAATTTTTTCTTTTACATTTTTCGTCACATTTCTTGCTTTCTCTATTTGGGCGTCGCCTTTATTAAAAGCTTCGGCAAAAAGCTGCAGGGCATTTTCGGTTGCCATGTATGCTTCCTGAGGATTGTCGAATGTATCTTTCATCATCGTAGTGTCCTCCTGACTCTTTGGCATAAATACACTTATACCTATCAGTATCACTACAGCTGCTGCTATTCCCGACACATATTTATATAGAGTATAATATCGTGGCTTATCCGCCTTGCTTTGTTTTTCCCACATATCTATGTTGTCAGAAATACGTTTATCCATTCCTTCAGGAACTGTGGGTTCATCATTTTCTTTAATCTCTGCCAGACGACAGAACACCTCTTTGTCAACAGAGAATTCGGCTGATACTTCATCATGCATGAAATAATCTTCCAGAATTTTTTCTTCGTTGACATCGGTTTCGCCGTTGTAATATTTTTCAAGCAAATGTCTGATTGTATCTTCCTTCATATCTTGTCCTTTAAATTAATAAACTGTTCACGTATCTTCTTTCTCGCTTTCGAGAGTGTGGCACGTATGTTCACCGGGTTCAGCCCTGTAGCTTTTCCTATTTCATCAAACGAACATTCGTTTACATCCCTTAGCCACATTACTTTTTTCTGTATGTCTGGCAGTCCGCCTATCATCTTTCTTAACCTGACATTTTCTTCTTTCTTTTCCAGCCTTTCACCAATATCATCGTCTGCCAAGCCAACCCGTTCTTCATCTATCACATCCTCATAATTACTATGACTGCTTCTTATGAAATCCATACACAGGTTCTTCACCAGAGTAACGCAATATGCTTCACGGCAAACCGCCGCATCAAGTTCATCGCGTCTGTTCCATAATTTCAGATAAGCGTCCTGGACTATATCTTCGGCATCCTGGACATTCCTCAATATGGAATAAGCTGTCCTATAGAGTTTTGCATGGTACGGAATGAAGACTGTCTTAAATTCATTTGCGTCCATTGCGTTTATCTGTTTCCTGTTGCACTAGTTTGTCTATATCCTCCTGTCTGATATTTCCCTTGAGAACTATCAAGGCACAATCATCTTTTCCTCCACATACTATAAGAAGTTCTTTTATAATATTTTTCTTTTCCTTGACCAGAATCTGTACACTTCCATCCTGATCTTTGGCGCGGACCATTGTCTCATATCCGTCTCCGTTTAGCGAAGCTACTCTTTTTGTAAATCTGGCCTTCACTCGTGCACTGCATTCTTCCAGGTCGAGAACTCTGACACTATTAATACGTGCGGCGATATCATCCTTGTCTTCTTCGTCCATAAACATGTGTCCCATTTTCATCAATATCCACGGAACACTTACATACTCTGCCCTATCGGCATCCTTAAACTCGTTGATAATAGAATTTACATTTACCGCACATAGCATCTGGGCTGAAAACAACATAGCTATAAAGAAATATTTTTTCATGACTGACTCATTTTTTAAAGTGTTATACATAATCTTTGATGCGCATTCTATATGAAAGACGGAACTTCCCGGTGAAATGTTGCATCAGAAAATAAGTTTTTTTACAAAAATATGAATATCTGAAAAACCAAAGTACATATCTGCCTAAAATTAAAAGCTTTTTTACTACCTTTGTGTCCGGATTTTAAAACATACATTTTAGATTATGGAAAATAAGTACATCACCGTAGCATACAAACTTTATGCTATGATAGACGGCGAAAAAGAATTGATAGAAGAAGCTCCTGCAGAACATCCTTTCCAGTTCATCACAGGTATAGGATATACACTTGAAAGATTTGAAAAAGAAATAACAGCACTTGCTAAGGGAGACAACTTCAACTTTACTATCCCTTGTGCAGAAGCATACGGCGAAGTAGATCCTGAAGGAATAAAGACTCTTCCTAAATCTGCATTCTGCGGTCCTGACGGCAAGTTTGACGAGGACAACGTGTTCGAAGGAAACATCATCATGCTGAACGATGGCGAAGGAAACCAGTTCTATGCAAACGTTGGTGAAATCACTGACAGCACTGTAACTATCGACCTTAACCATCCTCACGCAGGCAAGGACCTGATTTTCGAAGGTTCAATTCTGGAAATGCGTGAAGCTACAAACAAGGAAGTTCAGGAGATCGTTAACTCAATGAGCGGATGCGGTGGCGGATGCAGCGGTTGTGGTGGCGGATGCGGTGACCACGATGATGACTGCGGTGGCGGTTGCTGCGGCTGTCATTGATTTTGAGAAGTTAGAGAAGGTAAAGAAGGTAGAGAAGGTAGAGGATGTAACTTCATTAACTTCCCTAACTTCTATAACTTCTATAACTTCTATAACTTCTATAACTTCTAAAAAACATATCAGTGTAAATTACATTTTATTGTAGTTTACACTTTTTTTATGCCGTTTTTCATTGTATAAGCAAAAATATATATACATAAAGATAAAAAGAACTGTTATATGACATATTTTTAGAAAAACATTGTGTATCTTCGCATTATATTACAAATAACAGAAGTATGAACAAATCAAAGAAATTTATCGGAGCAGCCGTACTGCTGGCATTGATGACAGCATGCGGAAACGGTTCGAAGTTTAAGTACGAAACCGTACCTAACGACCCGATGCAGACACGCATCTACACACTTGACAACGGATTGAAGGTTTACCTGACAGTAAACAAGGAAACTCCGCGTATCCAGACTTACATCGCCGTAAGAGTAGGTGGAAAGAATGACCCTGCCGAGACTACAGGTCTTGCACACTATTTCGAACACCTTATGTTCAAGGGAACACAGAAGTTCGGTACTACAGACTTCAGCAAGGAAAAACCTATGCTGGACGAAATAGAACGTCTGTTTGAAGTTTACAGAAAAACTACTGACGAAGCTGAAAGAAAAGCTATCTATCACCAGATAGACAGTGTGTCATACGAAGCTTCAAAAATAGCTATTCCTAACGAGTACGACAAGCTGATGGCAGCTATCGGTGCAAACGGTACAAATGCTTACACCAGCTACGACCAGACAGTGTATGTGGAAGACATACCGTCTAACGAAATTGACAACTGGGCCAAGATTCAGGCAGACAGATTCCAGAATGCTACAATCAGAGGATTCCACACTGAGCTTGAAACTGTTTACGAAGAAAAGAACATGTCACTTACAAAGGATTTCAGAAAGGTATATGAGACTTTGTTGAATGCCCTTTATCCTGATTATCCATACGGAACTCAGACTGTACTCGGTTCGCAGGAACATCTGAAGAATCCTTCTATCACAAATATCAAGAATTATTTCAATACATGGTATGTGCCTAACAATATGGCCATCTGTATGTCAGGTGATATGAATCCTGACGAAACTATCGAAATAATCAACAAGTATTTCGGTGAGATGAAGGCTAATCCTAATTTGCCTGAACGTCCTCAGCCAAAGGAATCGCCTATCAAGGAACCTGTTGTGAAGGAAGTTATGGGACTTGACGCAGAAAGCGTAGCACTGGCATGGAGAATGCCTACTACAGTTGACGATGATGTCATCTCTGCACTCATCAGCTCTATTCTTTACAACGGACAGGCAGGTCTGCTTGACGTTAACCTGAACCAGCAGCAGAAAGTTTTGGGATGCTTCGCAGGCTCACTCGGTTTGTCGGACTACTATACATATATGATAAGCGGTCAACCGAAACAGGGACAGACTTTGGACGAAGTCAAAGACCTTATGCTGGCAGAAGTTGATAAACTGCGTAAAGGTGAATTCGACGAAGAACTGCTTCAGGCTACAATCAATAACTACAAGCTTTACTATATGAAACAGCTTGAAAGCAACCAAAGCAGAGCCGACATGTTCGTTTCAGCTTTCGTCGACGGCGACCAGTGGAGTGATGTAGTAAACTTCATCGACAAGATGAGCAAAGTGAACAAACAGCAGGTTGTTGACTTCGCAAACAAATATTTTGCTGATAACTACGCTTTGGTTTACAAACGCATGGGTAAAGATCCTAACGAAAAGAAGATGGACAAACCGTCTATCACTCCTATCGTTATGAACCGTGACAGCGTAAGCTCATTCCTAAAAGAAATCCAGGCAAGCAAGGTTACTCCTATCGAGCCTGTATTCCTCGACTTCGAAAAAGACATGCAGAAATTCACTGCAAAATCAGATATCGAAGTGCTTTACAAGAAAAACGACATGAACGATCTGTTCCAGATGATTTATGTATTCGATATGGGCAGCCAGAACGACAAAGCTTTGGGTACAGCATTCTCATACATGGAATACCTCGGAACATCCAAGAAATCGCTTGCTGAAATCAACAAGGAATTATATCGTCTGGCATGCTCGTTCAGCGTACATCCGGGATTGGACCGTACATACGTAGTGCTTTCAGGTCTTCAGGAAAATATGCCTCAGGCAATGCAGCTGTTCGAAGAGATTCTTGCTGATGCACAGGTTGACGAAAACGCATATAAGAACTATGCAGCCGATATATTGAAGAAACGTGCAGATGCAAAACTCAACCAGTCTGCAAACTTCTCACAACTGCTTTCTTACGCAATGTGGGGCGAACACTCACCTTCGAAGAACATCCTGTCTGAAAAAGAACTTACAGAGATGAATCCTCAAGAACTTGTAGATCGCATACATAAGTTCAACAGCTACAAGCATCGCATCATGTACTATGGTCCTGCCGATGAAAAAGAACTTACTTCTTTAATCGACCAGTATCATAACGTACCTGCCCAGCTTCAGGATGTACCTGCACCTGCATACGACTACAAGTATCAGCCTACTACTGAAAACAAGGTTTATTTTGCCGAATACGATGCAAAACAAATCTATTTCACAGGTATTTCAAACTTCGAAAAACAATATGATGCTGCAATCCAGCCTACTTTGAGCATGTACAACGAATATTTCAGCGGTGGCATGAACTCAATAGTATTCCAGGAAATGCGTGAAGCTAGAAGTCTTGCATATTCATCATACGCTTTCATCGCTTCTCCTTCTAAAAAGGAATATCCATACATTTTCCGTTCGTTCATCGCTACGCAGAACGACAAGATGATAGACGCCATGAAGGCTTTCGATGAGATAATCAATAATATGCCAGAATCTGAAAAAGCATTCAAGCTGGCCCAGGAAGGAACTATCAGCCGCTTGCGTACTGACAGAATCACCGGTATGGACATTTTGTGGGAGTATCTTGACCTTCAGGACAAAGGTATAGATGGAGATCCAAGAAAAGCTTTGTTCGAACAGGCACAGACAATGACTCTGAAGGATGTGAAAGACTTCCAGCAGAAATGGGTAAAAGACCGTAAATATACTTATTGCGTTCTTGGTAACGAAAAAGACCTTGACATGAAATCGTTGGAAAAATACGGTAAGATTACAAAATTGTCACAGAAAGATATTTTCGGATATTGATTTCATATAATTTATAGTGTAAAGAGACCTGTACTACTGAGTGCGGGTCTCTTTCTTTTTTTACTTAACCAGCAGAAACTGTTACAGAAACATTACATACCTGTTACATTTTACTTTGTCTGATTATATCATATAGCCTACTGCATACACCGATACATATCTATATGCTAATTTTGCGCCGTAATAAGATTGACATTTATATGAATAAGGTAAAAAGTTTGTTTTGCATCTGCATTGCAGCTGTGGGAATGCAGAGTATCGATGCACAGACACGTGCAGAACTGGAAATCAGAGAAAATCCCAAATTGGCAACGGGGAAGTATTTGGCATACGAGGCACCAACTACCCCATTGACACCGGCTCCGGAAGGATATGTGCCATGCTATATAAGTACATATGCCAGACATGGTTCACGCTATCTGACAGGGAAAGACAAGTACGAACCGGCTCTGACAATAATGGAGGAAGCAGAGAAAAACAACGGACTGACCGATGACGGAAAAAAGACACTGGAAATCCTGAGACAGCTTGCTGAAATAGCCGAAAACCGCTACGGAGAGCTTACTCCCAAAGGAGCCAGACAACATCAGGAACTTGCAAAAAGAATGTTTGAAAATTATCCTGAAATATTTACAGACAGAGCTCATATTGATGCCCGCTCTACATATAAGACACGTGCATTCCTTTCGATGGCAGCAGCCTGTGTAGAATTGAAAGGCCTGAACCCGAAACTGAATATCACAACAGATGCAAGCCAGCATGATGTGTATTTCATAAAATACAAGAATCCGATATATTCCGACAGCTGCCAGCACAATGCTGATTCGGTATTTACAGAAGCAGAAAAGCGTTTCGTTCATCCGGAACGTATCATGAAAGTGCTTTTTAAACCGGAATATATTTCAAAAGTCAAGAATCCGGGAAAGCTGGAATGCGACCTTTTCGAATATCATGGTATAAGCCAGAGTTCGGACAATATGCCAGACCTTTCATTCCTTTTCAACGGAAAAGAGCTTTTCGACTTGTGGCAACTGAACAATTTCGAATGGTATTACGAACAGGGACCATCACCTCTGAGCGGTGGCAAGATGCCCAATCTGGCACGCAACCTGCTGAGAAACATAGTTGAGGCTGCCGACACAGCTCTTGTATCAAAAAAACCTTGCGCAACTCTCCGTTTCGGTCATGACACGAACCTTGCCCCATTGGTGGCTCTGATGAATATTGACGGGTTCAACCATTCTACAGCCAACTGGGACTCTATTCCTCAATATTACCAGACATACCGTATGATTCCGATGTGCGGAAACCTGCAACTCATATTCTTCCGCAAGAAGGACAGCAAGGATATCCTGGTCAAGCCACTGCTTAACGAACGGGAGGTACATCTGACAGGAATAAAAACAGACTGTTTTCCTTTCTATCACTGGGAAGACATCAGAAAGGCATGGATAGAACTTACAGACAAGATTTATCTTCCGGAATTGCCTGAAGATTATGAAACAGACTAGCATATCATATTTTTTACACAAAAAGCAAGTCTCTATTGGTTATTCATTAATAAAGAATTACATTTGTAATAAACGAATAAAGACATGATACTAATAGCAGACAGTGGAGCGACAAAAACGGATTGGCTAATCAGCGATGCAAATAAATCAGAGATACTCAAGACCGAAGGTATAAACCCTTTTCATCAGGACGAGGACTACATTCGCAGAATAATAGAAACTGATTTATTGCCACAAATAGAAAAAAACGACAGTATAGACAAAGCCAAAATCTCAGAAATATATTTTTACGGTGCAGGATGCCTGCCTGAACCAGCTGAAAAAATCATAAATATTTTACAGGATTTTTTCACCGGAACCAAAGTCCATGCATATACCGACCTGATGGGAGCGGCAAGGGCATTATGCGGGAAAAAGCCGGGAATAGCTTGTATTCTTGGTACCGGCTCAAATTCATGTATGTATGACGGGAAAGAGATAACAAGGAATGTTTCCCCATTGGGATATATATTGGGAGATGAAGGAAGCGGAGCATATCTCGGAAAAAAATTTATAGCAGACTGCCTTAAAGGACAACTTCCGGAAAATATTAAAAATGACTTTTTGAGCAATTGCGGTTTAACGGTAGAAGACATATTGCGGAAAGTTTACAGAGAGCCACAGGCAAACCGTTTTCTGGCATCATTAACACCTTATATATATAATATAAAACATGAAGCACAGGTAAAAAATTTCCTATATGAATGTTTTACTGATTTCTTCGAAAGAAATGTAATGAAATACGACACGAGTCTGGAGATTTCGTTTACAGGTTCCGTTTCCTGGTATTTTCAGGAAGAAATAAAAGAAACAGCCAAACGGCTTAACCTGAAAACAGGTAAATTTATAAAAGAACCTATATGGGGACTGAAAGAATTTCACAATAACCAATAAATCAATAAAGTTATGAAGAATTTAAGATTTGAAGCCATTGTAATAGCAATAGGATTGCTTTTACTTGGCGTGTTCATCGAACGCGGAATCAGTAGTTTCGCCGACAAGGATCGCAGCGTAAACGTCAAAGGACTTGCAGAAATGGAAGTACCTGCCGACAAGGTTACATGGCCATTGGTTTACAAAAGTCTGGGAAATGATTTGAGTGGACTGTACGACCAGATTAACAAATCGAACAAGACCATTACACAATTCCTTATCAGCAAGGGTATAGAAGAGAAAGAAATCAGTGTTAATGCACCTGAAATAATAGATATGAAGGCTGAACGCTACAGCAATCAGGAAAGTACGTACAGATATAACGTCACATCTGTTATCACAGTCACATCAGACAAGGTAGATCTGATAAGAAAACTCATCAGCAGTCAGGGTGAACTCCTGAAACAAGGTGTGGCAATCACATCGGGTGACTACAGATACAACGTACAGTACGAATATACAGGTCTGAACAAAATCAAGCCGCAAATGATTGAGGAAGCTACAAAAAATGCACGACAGGCTGCAGAAAAATTCGCGGAAGATTCTGACAGCGAACTTGGCAAAATCAGAAAAGCCAACCAAGGACAGTTCAGTATCACAGACCGCGACGCCAATACACCGTACATAAAGAAAGTAAGAGTGGTAACTACCATAGATTATTCTCTTGAGGACTGAAACTTATTTATATAATATTGCAGGAGGCATGCTTACACATGTCTCCTCTTATTTTATATAATCTTCTATTTTTCAGCATAAAAGCGGACAAAAAGTTGCATATATGGATATAAGTTAATATCTTTGCGCCCGATTTAGATAAACAACATAAAGTCTAACACAATTAATTATTTAAAAACAATTTTTTATTTTAATGGAAAACTTAAAGAACATTGCTCCTATTGAAGATTTCAACTGGGATGCGTATGAAAGTGGTGACACACTAACAAATGTAAGCAAAGAAGAACTTGAAAAGGCTTACGACAGTACTCTTAACAAAGTAAATGACCGTGAGGTTGTTGATGGTACTGTAATCGCAATGAACAAACGCGAAGTTGTAGTTAACATTGGCTACAAATCAGACGGTATCATTCCATTGAGTGAATTCCGTTACAATCCAGACCTGAAAGTAGGTGATACTGTAGAAGTATATATCGAAAATCAGGAAGACAAAAAAGGTCAGTTGATCTTGTCTCACAAGAAAGCACGTGCTACTCGTTCTTGGGATCGTGTTAACGCTGCTCTTGAAAACGAAGAAATCATTAAGGGTTACGTTAAGTGCCGCACTAAGGGTGGTATGATCGTTGACGTATTCGGAATCGAAGCATTCTTGCCAGGTTCTCAGATTGACGTTAAGCCTATCCGCGACTATGACGTATTCGTAGGTAAGACTATGGAATTCAAAGTTGTTAAGATCAACCAGGAATTCAAGAACGTAGTTGTATCTCACAAAGCTCTTATCGAAGCTGAACTCGAACAGCAGAAGAAAGAAATCATCGGTAAACTTGAAAAAGGTCAGGTACTTGAAGGTACTGTTAAAAATATCACATCTTACGGTGTATTCATCGACTTGGGTGGCGTAGATGGTTTGATCCACATCACAGACTTGTCTTGGGGCCGCGTAAGCGATCCACGCGAAGTTGTTTCTTTGGATCAGAAGTTGAACGTTGTTATCCTTGACTTCGATGATGACAAGAAACGTATCGCTCTTGGTTTGAAACAGCTTACTCCACATCCATGGGACGCTCTTGATCCAAACTTGAAAGTTGGTGATCACGTTAAGGGTAAAGTAGTTGTTATGGCTGACTACGGAGCATTCATCGAAATCGCTCCAGGCGTAGAAGGTTTGATCCACGTTTCTGAAATGTCTTGGTCACAGCACTTGCGTTCAGCTCAGGACTTCATGAAAGTTGGTGACGAAGTAGAAGCTGTTATCTTGACTCTTGACCGCGAAGAACGTAAGATGTCACTTGGTATCAAGCAGTTAAAAGCTGATCCATGGGAAAACATCGAAGAAAAATATGCTGTAGGTACTAAGCACATCGCAAAAGTACGTAACTTCACTAACTTCGGTGTATTCGTAGAAATCGAAGAAGGTGTTGACGGATTGATCCACATCTCTGACCTTTCTTGGACTAAGAAAATCAAACACCCATCAGAATTCACTCAGATTGGTGCTGAAATCGAAGTTCAGGTATTGGAAATCGACAAAGAAAACCGCCGCTTGAGCCTTGGTCACAAGCAGTTGGAAGAAAACCCATGGGATGTATTTGAAACAGTATTTACTGTAGGTTCTATCCACGAAGGTACAATCATCGAACTTTTGGATAAAGGTGCAGTAGTTTCATTGCCTTACGGTGTTGAAGGCTTCGCTACTCCAAAACACCTTGTAAAAGAAGACGGTTCTCAGGCTCAGCTTGACGAAAAACTTCCATTCAAGGTTATCGAATTCAACAAGGAAGCTAAGCGTATCATCTTGTCACACAGCCGTGTATTCGAAGACGCTGCTAAGGCTGAAGAAAAGGCAGAAAAGAAAGCTGCAAAGAAATCATCTAAGAAAGAAGAAGCTCCAATGATCCAGAACCAGGCTGCTTCTACAACTCTTGGTGACATCGATGCTCTTGCTGCATTGAAAGAACAGTTGGAAGGTAAGAAATAATTTTTGCCTACTGCTATAAAATTTTTAAGGCTGAATCCTCAACAGGGTTCAGCCTTATTTTTTATATATGTATTCCATAATCGTGCTTTATCACATCCATCACAAATACGCTCTCCAATGATGCAAGGGTATCTATCCTGCCAAGTACATTCAGTATAAATCCCTGGTAATACTTCATATCCGGTGCATGTATCTTGAGAAGATAATCAAAACTGCCTGAAATATTATAACACTCTGTCACTTCCGGTATCCCGGCAATAACTTCCGAAAAGTTACGTGCAATGTCATAGTTTAAGTGCTGCATCTTTACCTTACAGAAAACCATAAAACCCTGATTAAGTTTCTCTGCATCAAGCACAGCAATATATTTCTTGATATACCCACCTGATTCAAGACGTTTCAGACGTTCAAAAACCGGAGTTGACGACAGGCTCACTTTAGCTGCAAGCTCTTTTGTTGTCAATCTGGCATTCTCCTGCAAGATACGGAGTATCTGCAAATCCACCTTATCTAATTTCTCTACACTGTTCATAGGGCAAATATTCTGTTTTATTCGATTTTCGATACTAAAATAAGAATAAAATCACATAAAGCATATACATAATAGTGATATTTTCTATATTTCACACAAATATTGGATAACATCACCACAAAACATAACTTTGCAGATGTAACAATAAAGCTATAGAGATTATGACAGATACACAGAAACTACATTTCGAGACATTACAGCTACACGTAGGACAGGAAAATGCAGACAAGGCGACAGGTGCAAGGGCTGTACCTATTTATCAGACAACTTCATACGTTTTCAATAATTCTGCCCACGCCGAGGCATTATTCGGACTTCAGGAAAGCGGAGAAATATACGGACGATTGGGAAATCCAACACAGGGAGTTTTAGAACAAAGGATAGCAGCACTTGAAGGTGGAAAAGCTGCTTTGGCAGTAGCTTCAGGAGCAGCTGCTATTACCTATTCATTCCTTAACATTGCAAAACAGGGCGACCATATAGTAGCGGCAAAGACTATCTACGGTGGAAGTTATAATCTTCTGGCACATACGCTACCTACTTACGGAATCAGTACAAGTTTTGTAAGCCCTAACAGGATTGAGAATTTTGAAAAGGCTATTCAGGAAAATACCAAAGCCGTATTTATAGAAACACTTGGCAATCCTAATTCAAATATAATAGATATACAGGCTGTTGCCGATATTGCCCACAAGCATAACATACCTCTGATAATTGACAATACATTCGGTACTCCATATCTTATCCGTCCGATAGAGTACGGCGCAGATATAGTGGTACATTCTGCAACCAAGTTCATAGGCGGACACGGTACATCCCTTGGTGGAATTATAGTGGACTCCGGAAAATTCGACTGGAAGGCATCCGGCAAGTTTCCGCAACTGACTGAGCCTGACTCATCATACCACGGAATAATTTTCACAGATATAAACCCAAGCACTGCCTTTGTGACAAGAATCAGAACGACACTGCTCAGAGATACAGGAGCAGCCATAAGCCCGTTCAATGCATTCATGCTCTTGCAAGGACTGGAAACATTGTCACTAAGAGTGGAACGTCACGTGGAGAATGCACTTAAAATAGTTTCATATCTTGCTTCACATCCAAAGGTTAAGAAAGTGAACCATCTTTCACTCCCATCCCACCCAGACCATGAGCTATATAATAAGTATCTGCCTAAAGGGGGAGGGTCAATCTTTACTTTCGAGATTAAGGGAGGTAAGGAAGAGGCACACAAGTTCATAGACCGCCTTAAGATTTTCTCATTGCTAGCAAACGTAGCAGACGCCAAATCGTTAGTGATACATCCGGCAAGCACCACACATTCGCAGTTGACAGAAAGCGAACTTATGGAACAGAACATACATCAGGGAACTATCAGACTATCCATAGGTCTGGAACACATTGATGATTTGAAAAACGATTTGGAACAGGCTTTAAACAGCATTTAAATAGTATTTAAACACTGTTTTATGTCCCCCCTAAAAACAATTGCGGCTCAATTTTTTTCATTAAACTTGAGCCGCACTATATATTCTAAAAAAATAAAATCATAATTTAACCTTCTCAGACACTGGTTTGGATTCATTATTCAGTCTGTCAAGAGCTGTTACCACATAGCGGTACTTGGTCTTTCCATTCTCGTATGGCAGTTTGTAGAACGTATCTCTTGTTATGGCAACAATCTTCGATGCATCTTCAATATTTACCTTTTCCTTATTCTCGAATCTATATACTACATACTGAACGGCCTCATCCATAACGTGTTTTGCTTTGGGAGCAGTCCAGAAAAGAATATATCCATATTCTGTCCAAACATCTTTAAGCTTTCTAACTTTCAATGGAATCTTGTCGTCAATAAACGGATACAATGGCTGCAAAGCAGGATATTTGTGATAATTCTTTGCCAATAAAGTTCTATAATTACCAGGATTATCCATCACAGCAGCTGCATACCACTGACAACTACCCTGTATGGCTGGCAATGAACGCTGCAATTTATATTTAGCTTCCATCTGATGTACTGAAGGCTTCTTCAAATCCGGTTTCTTCACTGTTCTATACACATCCTGACCGATATACAGAGGGCGTGCACTTGATTTCTCAGCCCACCACTTAACCAAAGTTTCATAATCGGCAGCCGGATGGCCTATCTCCCAATATACCTGCGGAATGTTATAGTCTATCCAACCTTTGTTCACCCACAACAGGACATCGGCATACAGATCATCGTAATTCTGCAGTCCTCGAGTTTCGCTACCTTCCGGCGATGTTCTCTTGTTACGATATATTCCGAAAGGAGAAATACCGAACTTTACCCACGGCTTGCACTCACGAATTGTCTCATGAAGTTCTTTGATAAGTACATTTACATTGTTTCTTCTCCACTCCTTTCTGTCTGTAAATCCACGACCATATGCAGCGAAGCTTACGTCATCAGGAAAATTCTCTCCCGGATTAGGATAAGGATAGAAATAATCGTCCATATGAATGGCATCTACGTCATATCGGTTTACGATGTCGCGAACAATCTTGCAGATATACTTTCTGTTGTCTGGAAATCCCGGATCGAAATAAAGCTGTCCGGCATATTTCACAAACAGTTCCGGATGTTTGTTGTAAGGATGCAGAGGAGACAATCTGGTTGTTCCCTTAGTACAGGCACGATAAGGATTAATCCATGCGTGCAATTCCATACCACGCTTGTGGCATTCATCAATCATAAACTGCAGCGGATCCCATGTCGGAGATGGCTGTAGTCCCTGAACACCTGTAAGGAAACGGCTCCAAGGTTCATACGACGATTTATATAATGCATCAGCCTCTGCCCTAACCTGAAAGATTATGGCATTAATACCTGCTCCCTGCAAATTATCCAGCTGTTTCAAAAGAGTCTGTTTCATTGTCTCTACAGGCATACCCTGGAACTGTCCGTTTACACACTGTATCCATGCCCCGCGAAACTCACGTTTAGGAGATGCTGTCTGAGCGCTGAAAGCGAAAGTATTCAGCAATAAGGCAGCAAGCACAATCAAAGTTTTTATTCTATTCATGATCAATATAGTTTTCGAGGGTACAAAGATAGTGCAAACCGAATGAAGTACAAAGTGAAAACAGTGTTTTCAACTTTTAATTCCGAGGTGCAGCCCATCTCATTAAAAGATAAACAAAAACGCACACATATATGTTAAAAATATAAAGTTTGAACTCTCAGTATAAATATGTACATTTGCATAAAGTTTTAAAACCATAAATACAGAATAATATGTTGAACAATTTTTGCTTTCAGAATCCTACAAAACTGATTATGGGCAAAGGTATGATTGCCCGGTTAAGTAAAGAAATACCTGCCGACAAGAAAATAATGATCACTTTCGGAGGTGGCAGCGTAAAGAGAAACGGAGTATATGAGCAGGTAAAGGAAGCCCTGAAAAATCATAACACAGTTGAATTCTGGGGTATAGAACCAAACCCGGCCATAGAAACACTGCGCGAGGCTATCGCACTGGGAAAAGCAGAAAAAGTAGATTTCCTTCTGGCTGTTGGTGGCGGCTCTGTAATAGACGGAACAAAACTCATCTCAGCAGGTCTGCTTTATGATGGCGACGCATGGGACTTGGTAAAAAAAGGAAAAGCCGACACGACAGTTCCTCTGGGAACAGTTCTTACTATACCTGCCACAGGTTCGGAAATGAACGACGGTGCCGTTATTTCATGCAAGGAAACTAAAGAAAAGTATGCTTTCTTCTCAAACTTCCCCAAGTTTTCAATCCTTGATCCTGAAGTAACATTCTCATTGCCAGACTATCAGATTGCATGCGGTATTGCAGATACATTCGTACACGTTATGGAACAGTATCTCACTAAAGCCGGAGAATCAAGATTAATGGACCGCTGGGCTGAAAGCATCCTTCAGACACTGGTCGAGATTGCTCCGAAAATCAAGGAAAACAAGCAGGACTACCAGAATATGGCAGATTTCATGATGTGTGCTACAATGGCTCTTAACGGATTTATTGCTTTGGGAGTTTCACAGGACTGGGCTACACACATGATTGGTCATGAAGTGACAGCTCTCACAGGACTCACTCACGGACATACACTCGCGATAATCCTTCCTGGTACAATGGACGTACTCCGCCAGCAGAAGAGTGAGAAAATCATGCAGGTAGGCGCAAGAGTGTTCGGAGTAAGTTCAGGAACACACGATTTCCGTATAAACGAAACTATACGCAAGACTCGTGAATTCTTCAATTCTCTTGGTCTCACAACATCTCTTTCAGAAAACAATATTGGCAGAGAAGTGATAGACGAAATAGAACATCGTTTCAATGAAAGAGACGTACATTTTGGTGAGGACGGACTGGTAACCGGTACAGTTGCAAAAGAAATCCTCAACAAGGTATATTAATTCTATTTTTCAAGATAAATAGAAAAGTAAAAAATCCTCTTATCAGAGCTATTTGCCATGATTAGAGGATTTTTTCTGTCAGATATAAAAAATTTTATTTCAACCGTTCGAGAGCTTTCTGATAATCAGGTTCCTCCGAAACATTCTTCACAAGCTGGCGGTAAATAATCTTTCCTGTTTCATCAATAACTATTACAGCTCTTGTAGTCAACCCTCTCATAGGGCCTTCAGTTATAACCAAACCATAATTCTTTTCAAAATCCTCACTACGGAAAACCGATAGCGGTATTACCCTGTCCAATCCTTCCGTAGAGCAAAATCTTGATTGAGCAAAAGGCAAATCCTTCGAAACGCAAAGCACCACGGTATTTTCAAGAGAAGCCGCATCAGCATTAAAATGTCTTACAGAAAGAGCACATGTCGGTGTATCCAGACTCGGAAAAATATTCAACACCACCTTCTTCCCTTTGAACGACGAAAGGGAAACCTCGTTCATACCCTTGTCTGTTGCAGAAAAGTCCGGAGCCATCACTCCTACTTCCGGCATATAACCGTTTGTGGATACCTCTACTCCGCGGGTGATAACTCTTTCCTGGGCAAATGTAGAATTATATGACATTATGCCAAATAAGAACAGAGATAAAAGACTGATTTTCTTCATAACTTAAATTATATTGGTTCGTTTGCAAATATAATTTTTATTTTGTAATGATTACAAATCGAAATCTTACCTTTCAGTATTATTTGAGCTTTTTAGCTTTTATATCAAAAAAAGACTGCCCCAATATCAAGTTTGAGACAGTCAAAAAGAGTTATGAAAGAATCATATATATTATCGGAATCAATATTCCAATCAGCAAATACCATTTACCTCTTCCCGCAATACCATTCTTTCCTTTAATCATAAATAATCCGGAAATGGCAAAGAAAACGAGTGAGAAAGCAAAGAAATCACCCATAAAACTCCATCCGTTTATGCGGTTATAATGAAGCCTGTTAAACCAGTATATCACAGGACGTTTTTCATGAGTTTCGTATTCAGTAACACCGGTTAGAGAGTTGTATATTCCAACTCCCCCTTCCAACATAATTCTGAAGTGTTCATCGTCAATTTTAAGAACCTTCTTGAGATGTGGCAGTTCAGAATCTGCGTTCCATTCAGCAGTTATCTCATCTGCATCCATCCCCTTCTTCAGCTCCACCTTTGTTTCTGTGGTTTTGAAAGCTGGGTCTTTTCCGTCCATGTGGTTAAGAAGGAACCCTGACACTCCATAAACCAGACACAGTCCCACCATCAGAAATCCCAGGTCACGATGGATAACCCTCAACCAATATGAAAGGCTTTTATTCAACAACTTCATAGTCAGTTCCTTCTACGAAATATATTGAATAATAGTCTTTGTTGTTTTCCTTCATCCACTTACGCATATTTTCTATATTGCTCAATTCAGCATCGCAAGTTTCACCGTTGCCTTCTTTTCCCTGCTTTTCCTTCAGTTCTTCTTCTGCCTGGTCAATATATTCTTTCGTAAGTTTGTTTTCTTTCAGAATTCCCTTGATAACAAGCTCTGAACCGATAAGTTCACGATTGAAGCCACCGATGTTTCCTCTTGCCTCTACACGGATAGATGTTTTCTGGTCATTACCCATAACAAAACATCTGCGTCCAGAATGCTTGCACGTATGAGTCACGAAACCTTTAAGGGTAATTTCCTTGCCTACTTCCTGTTCTGCATTCTTCAGGATTTCCTCTACATACAAAGCTTTTGAAACGTCTATCTTCTGGGCAGCCAGCTCTGTGGCTGAAGATTCATCCGACTGCTTTTTGCTGTTTCCACATGATGTAAACGCCACACTTACAGCTAAAGCTGCAATAAAAAAGTAAAGTTTTTTCATTTTAAAAAGTTATGATTAAGTTTATAATTATTTTTTTAAGGTTTACTCAAATCTGTTTTTAGGCAATAATATAAATGCAATAACACCAGTAATACCCGTCAGAGCAACTACTGCAGATACTATAAGATTCTTTTGCAAAGCTAATCTTTTTCTCATAAACACAAAAACCAACAGTGCCAATATAACTGACAGTATCCATGCCGATGCCGAGAAATGAAGAACATAACAGTTAATATAGCCATTATCCGGCGAAGATGGCGATAAAATTACAGGGAAAACAATATCTGCGACTCTGTCCCAAGTTCCAATTTCTTTCTCCTGATGATAAGTTGTCAATGACTCCAAAGTAGATGTTTTAAGTCCATAGCAGTCCATCGACTCAGAGTTATATATTCTTACCGTCCAGTAAAGTAAATTACCCATAATTGTTATGTCATCCTTTGTAATATCGACAGGACGTACATCCATCTTGATAAATCTGTATCCACCGTCATCATTGCTTTCAACTATTCCCAACTCTCCGTTCTGTCCGAAAAGGTAACCATAAAATCTTTTATCGCTTACCTCGCGCATGACAAACCATTTTACATCTACCTGCTTGCTAACTCCTGTGTTCTTCACAAAAGGACGTCCGTTAACCATTTTTACGTGAAATAACTCGCCTTTATTGTCCAGGCAGAAATAACCTTCCTCATAAGCTTTACGCACAGTAGGATTACCCCAAAAAGCCTTTGCCGGGAATTCGAATCCTTTTTTCAGAAGCTCATCAGTAAACATCTTACTTTTTGCGTCATTTACAGAGTTCGTTTCAGCATTTACGAAAACCATTTCATTATCGTTCATTCTGAAATAATCACCCGGCAATGACAGACTTCCCCTTTTCGGCATAGCCTCAAGCAATACTCCCATCTTTGGTTGAGGAGAATATACATCCGACGGTCTGAAACGATAAACCACCTGTTTCGAACGAAGAACTTTTACATCCATTGCATAACCTTCAAGTGAGTCAGGCAAGTTTCCATTCATAGCCAACTGCCTGTAGTTCATCAGCGGCAAGAGAGAATCGTATTGCGAGCGTGGATATACATTTCCTTTCACATCGCGGAAAGCATCATTCATCTCACGAAAATCTATTATACAAAGTTCTTTCAAACGTGAACTGTAGTACATCAGAGGATATCCATTTGACTCATACACTATTTTCTTTACCAGAGCCGGTATTGACCACGAAGTTATTACTGTAGTCAGAACAAGGATTGCCACATATATAACAGAAAGCATAAGGAATGAAAATAAATGATTTCTCAATACCGCGCAGGATGAGCAAAAGTGCTTTCGTGATTTTCTTCGTGAAGGCTCTGCGAAGCTATGCAAGTCTAATCCTGATACTTTTCACTGTCAGGATATTCGATTCGTCCGATGAGACTTCTGTCATGGAATACATAATAATGCTTCTGTCCTATCTGGCAGGATTCATTGCCTTATCGCTGATAACCGCATTCCTAAGTTTCTACTTCAAAAAATATTATGTTGAGGACGGTAATCTGATTTTTATCCATGGTGTAATACAGCATGAAAGGACAAGCATCCCTCTGAATAAGATTCAGTCTTTACGTACCAAGAGCGGTCTCATCTATCGTATGCTTGATATGAAAGGCATCTCGTTCGACACGCTTGCATCACGGACTGAAGAGATAGAACTCATCCTTGACGATGACGACTGGGATGCTCTGTTAAGCCGTGTGGAGACTCAGGAAAATACACAGGAGGAAGTGCAAGAGACTGAAGCTACGGAACAGGAGGCTACAGAAAACAGTAAAACCATTAAACTGGAGGTAAGCAACCTGAATCTGATTAAAGGTGCTCTCTGCCAGAATCACCTGAAAGGCATGGCTGTGCTGTTCGGTGTGCTTGCCACGCTGTACAATCAGATAACTTCCGTCAACGACAAAGCCGCAAATTATTTCATTGACTATGTAGAGACACATGCCGATTCTTCAGCATTCTCTGTTACAGCTGTTTTAACGGTCATCGTGATATTGTACTTAGTAATACTGATCTTGTGGATGGGAAAGGTTTTCCTGCAATACTTCAATATGGATATACGTATGGGCGAAAAACAGCTTTTCTTCGAAAGCGGACTGATTACGCGCAACAGCAGCCGGTTCTCGTTCGACAAGGTATGTACGCTTTACGTAAAAAGGAATATCATTGAAAACTGGTTGGGCTGCTGCACTATAATGGTAAGGCAGGCACTGAATGCCACAGACGAAAAGAAAGGTGCCGACGTAAAGATTTACGGTTCATCGCATGACGGAAACTTCCTGAGCTGGTGGCTGGGGAAAGACTATACCTCCTCGCCCACTGTCATTTCTGCCCGTTCAGGTTATGGTCTGCTTGGCTACACCATAAGATTCGACATTCTGATTTCGCTGGCAGTAGCCATAGTCTTGTGCCATTACGGACAATACATCTGGCTTTTTGCTCCCATAGCTTATATGCTGGTTTCGCTTGCCAAGGGACTTCTTGCGGTACGCAGAAGCCATATTACCCTCAAAGAGGACTATATGGAAATAAGCAACGGAAAGTTTGCCGAGATTTATAATTATGTGAAGTATGACAATATAGAGGTAGTACGTATGGTTTCCACTCCTTTCACACCATATTATCACAGGGTGAAACTGGTGATTTCCACAAATGGAACATCATTCGCCATAAGAAGTCTGAAAGAGCACGAGGCAAAGGAGATATACGAACTGTTGTTACTTAACTGCCACAATAATTAAATCATATTTTCAGCTCTATTCAATTTTTATTTTACAAAGACACAGAGAATACGATATTTTGAATACCTTTGTGTAGAAAAATCAGAAGAACAATGATAAAACTGTTATTAGTAGAAGACGACAAGAATCTTTCATACATAGTCCAAAGCGGACTACAGGATATAATTGGCGGATATGAGGTAATCACCGCATTCAATGGCAAGGAGGGTTTGCAGGCATGGGAGGAACATCATCCTGACATCATCATATCGGATATAGACATGCCGGTGATGGACGGTTTCGAGATGGTACGCCATATCAGGGAAACGGACGGTGACACCCCTATCCTTTTCGCCTCTGCACTTACATCGCCAAAGGACGTCAGAAAAGGTTATGACATAGGTGTGAACAACTACGTTAAGAAGCCATTCATCCCTGATGAACTGGATGCCCATCTGCACGCCATTCTGAAAATGAAGGAAGGCTCGAAGACACGCGATGAAAGCGGAATGTGCAAGTTCGGGAAATATACTCTTGATGCAGGACACGCTACGCTGCACAACAATGAATCGGGCAATAACACTACACTGACTGCAAGAGAGGCACAGGTTCTGCAACTGCTTGCCGAAAACAAAGACGAAGTGGTAAGAAGAGAGGTTATCCTGAACCGTTGCTGGGACAAGAATGATGATTATTTCGCTTCGAGAAGTCTTGATGTGTTCATCACAAAATTGCGAAAGCTGTTCGAAAACGACCCTCAGATAGAGATCAAGACAGTAAGAGGTGTTGGACTTATGCTTACTGTAGGGCAGTAAGTATTATTTACAGAAAGCTATGAAAAAAATTATTCTAATAACTGGAGGACAACGCTCCGGCAAGAGTACATACGCTGAAAAGCTTGCACATCAGCTAACGGACAGGCCTGTCTATCTTGCCACAGCAAAGATATGGGACGAGGAGTTCCGCCAGCGCGTATTGCGCCATCAGCAAAACCGCGGTCCGGAGTGGACTAATATAGAGGAAGAAATGGAATTAAGCAAGCACAATCTGGAAGGAAGGGTTGTTGTGATAGACTGTATCACACTTTGGTGCACTAATTTCTTCTTCAAGCATCATGATGTCCAGAAAACACTGGACTCAATAAAAGCAGAGTTCGACAAATTTACCGTTCAGGACGCGACATTCATTTTCGTGACAAACGAGATAGGTCTTGGAGGAGTATCAGAGAATGAGATACAGCGCAAATTCACAGATGTCCAAGGATTTGCAAACCAGTATGTAGCTTCGAAAGCCGATGAAGTGATTTTCATGGTTTGTGGTATTCCAATGAAGATAAAATAAAAAATAATCAGAAAATGAAAGAGTTTAATATCAAACCAATACACGATCCGCAGTTTGAACTGGAAGTAATCGACAAAATAGACAATCTTACAAAACCAAAAGGTTCTTTGGGCCGACTAGAAGAGCTTGCCAAACAGATTTGCATGATCCAGCATACACTTTCTCCACGTTTAAGCAATCCATACAACATTCTGTTTGCCAGCGACCACGGTATAGTGGAAGAAGGAGTTAGCGTCTCTCCAAAAGAAATAACATGGCAGCAACTATATAATTTCCTGGATGGTGGTGCTGGAATAAACTTTCTGTGCCGACAGCATGGATTTGAACTGATGCTGGTAGATGCCGGAGTAGATTATGACCTGCCTTACGACCGTGGAATAATCAACATGAAGGTAAGAAAGAGTACCCGCAATTATCTTCGTGAGGCGGCAATGACCAAAGAAGAAATGGAACTGTGCATAGAGAGAGGAGCTGAATGCGTGGAAATGGCCCATAATAAAGGATGCAACATAGTAAGCTTCGGCGAGATGGGTATAGCAAACACATCAGCCTCATCGCTTTGGATGTCATCTTTCGCAAATATACCATTAAAACAATGTATCGGTGCCGGAGCAGGACTGCATGCCAAAGGCATTGAGCACAAATATCAGGTCCTGAAACAGGCACAGGACAATTTCAAGGGAGAGCACACTGCCGAAGAAATCATTTGCCGTTTTGGAGGATACGAAATGGTAATGGCTATAGGAGGAATGCTTAAAGCCGCCGAACTCAGGATGATTATCCTTGTTGACGGATTCATTATGAGCAACTGCATACTTGCTGCTTCGCAACTTTATCCTGAAGTTTTGCAATACGCCATTTTCGGTCATCAGGGTGACGAAGCCGGTCACCGTATTCTGCTGGAACATCTCAAAGCATCACCGCTGCTTCATCTCAATCTTCGTCTGGGCGAAGGAAGCGGAGCTGTCTGTGCCTACCCTATAGTAGATTCTGCAGTCAGAATGCTGAATGAGATGGACTCATTCAAAAAAGCGTCTATAACAAAATACTTTTAAACTCTAAAGACTAAAAAAGACTATCGGAATGAATCAGATTCTTGCAGCTTTTATATTCTTCACCCGTCTGCCGTTCTGGAAAATCAAAAGCGTACCGGACGAATGTTTCAAACATGTAGTCAGCTATTGGAGTTTCAGCGGATGGCTCACGGGCGGTATCATGGCGATATGTTTCTGGGGTGTCAGCCAGATACTTCCGGTCCCAATAGCGGTAATAGCGGCGCTTACAGTCCGTCTTCTCATAACGGGAGCATTGCATGAAGACGGACTTGCCGACTTCTTCGACGGCTTTGGAGGCGGAAGAGACAGGGAGAGCACTCTCAGGATTATGAAAGACTCCCATATCGGTACATACGGTGTCTTGGGATTAATCATATACTATCTTCTGGGGTATCAGCTTCTGAGTTCTATAAATCCGTCATACACTCCGTTTATACTGCTATGCTGCGATTCTTTCTGTAAATTCGTGTGCAGTCACATATTATGGCTACTGCCCTACGCCCGTAAAGAAGAAGAAAGCAAAGCAAAGGTTATATACTCAAGACAAAACTACAAGGAAGAAACAGCATCAGCCATCGGAGGACTGCTTCCGCTTGTATTCATGCCCCACAGTTTCTTCATTACACTGCCGGTTCCGATACTGGTATTTATCTATATACAACACCTGTTGCGAAAACGATTGGGTGGATATACAGGCGATTGTTGCGGAGCGTCATTTCTGATATGTGAACTGTCAATGTGGTTCTCCATTGCAATAGTTTCAGGATTGATCCGATAAAAACCTAAATACGATGAGTACAGGAAAAAAGAAGAAAATAGTATGGGTGAGACATACCACCCCGGATGTAATCCCGGGAACATGTTACGGCCAGACTGATGTACCGTTAAAAGCTTCATTTGAAGAAGAGGCATTAAGATGCGCCGGACAGCTAAAGAAATACTCATTCCAGAAAGCATATACCAGTCCACTCTCACGCTGCACACGGCTTGCCGGGTTCTGCGGCTTCAAGGAAGCTGTCCATGACCCGCGGCTTATGGAGATGAATTTCGGCGACTGGGAGATGAAGCGTTATGACGAAATAGATGATCCATATCTGTCCCGGTGGTTCGACGACTACTTCCATCTACCAGCCCCTAACGGCGAATCTCTGGAAATGCAATATTCCAGAATATCAGCCTTTATTGACGACATTCTTAAAAAGGATGAAAACGAGATCGTAGTTTTCTCCCACGGCGGAAGTATAGTATGCGCTATGATTTATGCCGGTATGGCAACATTCGAGAACGGATTCAGCAAACAGCCCTCTTATGGTGAAATTGTAGAGATGGAGTTTTGATACCCGGACTACGATACAGGAAAAACCCCTGACGACATATAAATCACGGCGGCAACAATGATAATCATAAAAACTTCCGAAATCCTGTTTATACGGATAGCCACATCAGCATCCTTGCGTACAAACAGACGGTTGTTACTGCCGATAAATGGTTTATACACCAGCTCCCCGAAATAATTGTGAGGTCCCCCGAAACGGCAATTCAAGATACCGGCAAGCGCAGCTTCCGGATAACCGGAATTAGGACTTGCGTGTTCATGCCCGTAACGAAGCACAAATCTCAACAGCGACGGACGTCCGGAAGCCATTACCATCAGAAAAGCAGTGATACGTGCCGGTATAAAATTGGCGATATCATCAATCTTTGCCGCACAATATCCAAACAGGCGATAACGTTCGTTCTTGTACCCTATCATCGAATCAAGGGTATTTATCATCTTGTACGTCAGCATACCAGGTACACCCAGCAGCATAAACCAGAATAACGGAGCAATCACCCCATCACTCAGATTTTCAGCCAAGGTTTCCAGTGCAGCGGCACGTACTTCCTGACCGTCAAGCTCGTTTGTATCCCTGCCGACAATACGTGCAACCTGATTCCTGCCTTTTTCAAGTGACACTTCCATGGCATCGAATACCATCCTGACCTCGTCTATCAATGTCTTTCCTGCCAGACAATAGAACACCGCGACTGACGAAATAGCAACACCAGCCCAGTTACTATATGAAAAAACATATTTCAGGAGAAAGTAGGATGCCGTAAAAACAACCGCTATAAGAAGCAAGGCCGTAAACGCTCCCTTTATGCGACGGAAACGTCCACTATTCAGTCTATGTTCGAAAAAGCGAATCATATTTCCAAAACCTACCACAGGATGAGGCAGCCAAAGAGGGTCGCCCAACAACTTGTCCAACACTACTCCCACAAGCAACGGCAACAATACATTCAACGTATGCAAATCCATTCTTTAATACAATTAATCAGTTCATCATTTTCTTCAGGCATCTGTACGGCAATCCTGAAGAAACGTTCGTCAAGTCCATCAAAATTCGAAGCGTCACGAATCAAGATTCCTTTTTCCACTGCCAGGAAAGTTTTCAGTTCCGAAGCCTTACCTTTTTTCAGGCGCACAAGCATATAGTGAGTATCCGATTTCATGACATCCATCTCCCCAGTCATCTCCAGAGCAGAAGCCACACGGTCTTTTTCACGGAGCAACGCAGGCAAATCGATTTCAAACTCATCATGATGAGTCAGCAGATAATGGCCCGCCGATATGGCAAGAGCATTGACAGACCACGGCATCTTGCACTTCTTCAAGCGGTTTATCAGTTCCGGATTTCCGGTAACTCCACCCAATCTGAGCCCCGGAATGGCAAAATGCTTCGTCATGGAATGTAGCAACAGCACATTCGGTAACATAACAGTTTCCTTGGCCGACAATAACGAGACCGCGGTAAAAGCCTCGTACGACTGGTCTATTACAAACAGACATCCCGGATTATTGACTATCATCTTACGGAGCTCATCCACATCCACGGCTTTCCCCGTAGGATTGTTAGGATTACATATCCAGCAGATATCGCAACCGGAAATATCCATCCGCTCAAAAGAATAAGCCTTTATGATTTCATGCGAATGCAACCCACACGCATCGGCATATTCGCTGAATGTAGGCATCAGAATTACCGAACGGCTTTTCCTGAAAGCCTGGGCTATAAGATAAATAGCCTCGGTAGCTCCGTTTGTGACACAAATCGAAGTATCCACAATATCCAGTTGCTCCGCCCACAATCTTTCCAGAGAATATGGCTCCGGTTCAGGATAAGAACGTATGCATGATATCACACTGCACAAATAGGCATTAAGCCCGTCATGAGAAACATTTCCATAAACATTCGAGCTGAAATTCATACGGATTCCATTCCTGTACTGAAAAATATCATCACCGTGTCCTTTAATCATTATCTGAAAGCATTTTATACAACAATGGCATATTTATGTGCGAACGAACATGAGCAGCCAGCCTGTCATACTGTTCTTCCTTAAATGATAGATAATCGGATATATTCCCTTTTTCAATGTCTGTATAAGGCGCCAACAGATAATTGACAACAGCTTCATTATCCAATATTCCATGCATATACGTACCAAAACATTTCTCTCCCACTCTCCATCCTTCGGCTGTTCCATCCTGCAGATAATTCAAAGGAACTGCATCGCTGTCAGCCGATATACTGCTTTGTCCCATATGAATCTCATATCCTTTGCAGATATCTCCGTCCTTATCCAGAAATCTGAATTCAGTCTGGCGTGTAACCTTTTCCGACAGCATGACAGTAGAAACAGGCAACAGTCCAAGTCCCGGCAAACGGCTTATTCCTCCTTCCACACCGTCCGGATCTTCTACAGACAGTCCCATCATCTGATAACCTCCACAGATACCGAAAACGGTTGCTCCGTTTCGTGCCGCCCTGACTACAGCCTCGGCCACCCCGTTCCGGCGCAGGTCCAGCAAATCATCCAGAGTACTTTTTGTTCCAGGCAATATCACTATATCAGCCTTGCTTATCTCCTCTGTATTATTGGTATAATACAGATTTACACGCTCATCACGCTCCAAACGGTTGAAATCAGTAAAGTTTGACAAATGACGCAACAGGACGACCGCAATGTTAACCTTTCCGCTTACTGCCGCACGCTGTTTCTGCTGCAATTCCAGAGAATCCTCCTCTTCTATATAGATTTCCTTATAATAAGGAATCACGCCAAGCACCGGCACACCGCAAGTCTCTTCCATCATTTTCACGCCCGATTCAAACAGGCGTAAGTCACCACGGAACTTGTTTACTATTATTCCCTTTATGCGCTTGCGGTCTTCCGGCAACTGCAATGCAATAGAGCCGTAAGCACTGGCAAACACACCGCCACGGTCGATATCAGCCACCAGAATTACATCCGCACCGGCATACCTTGCCATCGGCATATTGACAAGATCCGTATCCCTAAGATTAATTTCGGAGATACTTCCCGCACCTTCCATCACTATAGGATTATAACGCGCCGCCAGTCTGTCGAAAGCAGCACATACCTCACGGCGCAACTCGTCCCTTCCCTCTTTGCGGAAATATTCGTACGCACTGCGGTTACCTATAGGCTTTCCGTTCAATACCACTTGCGATGTATGATCCGAGCTCGGTTTCAGCAGCAGAGGATTCATATCCGTATGACACGGCACACCTGCAGCCTCCGCCTGTACAGCCTGCGCCCTGCCTATCTCCAGACCTTCAGGAGTGGCATACGAATTGAGAGCCATATTCTGTGCCTTGAAAGGAGCCGGACGATAACCGTCCTGCAGGAAAATCCTGCACAATGCCGTTGCCAGAACACTCTTACCAACATCACTGCCTGTACCGGCCAGCATCAAAGGGTGTAATCGTTTGATATGTATAGTCATTGATTTCTAAATTTGATTATTATTGATCAGAATCTTTTTTCTTTCTTTTGTAAGAAAATTTTAACCATTTTTCTTCCTGCCATTGTTGCCTTTGCATCTCGAACCTAGCCATGACAATAAAATTGAAAGCGGCATCCTTCGCCAAAGCTATTTTCGGCCGGTCATAACCGTCGAACAGGCCCATCACACCTTCAACCACACACCGACGCGTCTTTAGCGTAATGAGAATAAACCTCACCCACGTGACGTTCAGAAGCCATCCAAGTATCCAGATTTACAGATTCCCTACCGGCGGCTATTGTATGAAATTTTCCGTCAATATAATCGGGACCGCATTTAAACGGTTGTACACACATTCCCTTTCTTTTGAGAACGCGCAACAGTCCCATCGTAAACGTAGTTTTTCCGCTTCCTGACGCAGCAGCACCAATCAAAACTGAGGTTTAACTGACAACATATAGTCTCCTATCCTTTTATAAAACGGACACAAAAGTACGAATAAAACAACAGATAACCAACTAAATTGTCAGGACGCCAATAAAACCATTCTTAATAATACGCTTATCTTATCTCACTTTTCAATAACTGCCGATACAACCTCTCTCAGCGGCAAATTGTCCGATTTTGGTATAAGTTATATATTTACAAGCCTAACCATTTTCCCCCAAAAAGCACGAAGCCCCATGCTTACGGTATAAAAGTCATAAAGAAGTTATCAGTTCACCTGAAGGTGGACTTCAGAAGGATTATTTCCTTTCCATTCCATCAGCAATTCATCGGCAAGATATTCATCGCTAAGGCAATGCATATCAGCAACTCCATTGCTTATAAGTTTATAAGTTTCAGAATCATAAAAGAAGGCAAGCGCATCTTCGTATTTTATCTGTAACTTATCTGCAAATAAGCGGACAATACGCGCATATTTCATCTGCAATACTATTTTATCAGCCAACATATTCACCTCCTTCTGCTTTTATTTCTTCCGCCCCAATAAAATGTAAATGGTGTAAAAGTACATCTTGATTTAATATACACAGCTGATGATTGGGATGTTCATATGCCAATCTGCCAAGCGCATCTTCTTTACTCATAGCTCCTGAGAAAAACAAATCTATTGTATTAAATACTTTATCATTGGCTATACCTCCTTCCACAATATCGTACATCATTTCATTAAGTCCCTTACGGCATTTACCAACGTAATCCAACCACTCTTCATCATAACTTTCAAATACTTTCACAACATAGCCTGACAACTCCTCATCCAACAGATATTCATTGACAAAAGCACGCTTGCCACGCAATAAAAAACGCTGTGCATACTTTTCTGCCTGAATGCGTATAGATGTCAAATAAAAGCCCTTGCCAAAATCCAGATGTTCACGTGAATGATATACATCGGGAGTTTCTATCACCCTGTCCGAAGCATGATACAGTCTCATTCCAAAACTCCTTTCTCCTTCATATATGAAATCAAGTCGTCCACAATATATTCTTTACTGAATGTATGTAGCACCTCATATCCCGGTAATAGATATTCAGTAAGAATACCAGATGAGCGCAACATACCATATACTTTACCTGCACTCATTTTCAAAGCATCAGCCAGACTGCCGACACAAAACGTTGTAAAACACAGCTGTTCAAAATTCATAAAATTACAAATTGAAATGTGAGGTATATGCAAATATAAAACTTATTAATTAGATATAACCCTGCCAGCATATATTTTTTCGTTTTCTTAGGCCTTTATGATTTTCACTCTTTTCCTTCCTTACATTCCTAAAGCACGAAGCCCCCGGCAAAGTAAATCTGCCGAAGGCTCCTGTTTTTTATTCTCTTATCTCGCTTTTCAATAACCTCCAACACAACCTTTCTCACAATCGGCATGTGCCTGACGGAAGCCGGAAGACAAATGGCTGGGCATTGCAGACGGCTTTAAGGCCATCTGGATAGAAGAAGACCGCGAACAACTGAAAGGAAAGGGAAAGGATAAGGATATACTGCAGAATCTGCAATTCACCCGGCGGTATATTAAAGGCAAGAATGTTGTCCTGCTGGATGATGTACTCACTACCGGAGAAAGTTTCAGGCAGCTGAAACGAAAAATGGAACAACTGGGAGCATTGTCCGTTGTCGGGGTGTTCCTGGGAAAGACAGTGTAATATTTTGATTCTTTTGTTTATTTCTTATCTTTTTAGTCTAGTGATTGCCTTTTCTTATTCTTCCACTTCACCAGCAACTAACAGAAATCTCATACTTACAGCATATTGGCTTTTTTCAATATGGCACGGGCTATTATCAATCCAAAAGACCTGTTCCACCTTCTCCTTTTATCAGGAGAAGCGGGACAAGAAACTTTCTATGTAACGTGAGCTACAGCATGGCGGCATACTTGCGTACCTGCTTCAGACGCTCCATAAAAGAGGGGTCAGCAGCCGCCTGCTGCATATTGCAATCAAGCTGCATCCGCATCAGTAGCGAAGCACTGATACCCAAAGCTGCCTCGAAAAGCATCGCTGTCTGCGTAGTAATCGGCCTGCGGCAGTTGAGAATGTCATTCAATACCTTGTAGGAGATGCCCATCTGCTCGGCCAATCTGCGCTGCGAGAGCTTGCGTTCTTCGGTCTCTTCCTTCAGCAGTTCGCCCGGATGTATAGGGCGTTGACAGATGTATTTTCCCATAATTATTCTATTTATAATGGTTTGATAATTCAAGTACATACGTTCCGCCTCCGGCACCGTTTTTCGAGAGGATGCCAACCGCTCCGGTCAGTTCCACCCACCTTGAAGGACTCATGGTGAATGCATTGCTGCCCGCTTCTGCCAGAAGGGGGTCGAATTCGACCCCTTTAAACGCGGGGTTGTTTAGTTGCTCCCACAGTCCGAGGTATTCCAGCGTGTTCTTCAGTCGCATCCAGTTCTTCACCACGTCTTTAGGCTCGGCAGGATTTTTCTGGCGGGCGATGTCCGTGATGCAGATATAGTCAATGCCATTATGCTGCAAGGTCCTAATGGTGGTACCTTTCACCTGGAGGGTCGATTTCTTTGCCATAGTATTCTTTTTCTTTTGATTACGCTAACAAAAATAACCCTTTTCCGGCAATAATCATTCTATTTCCTATACAATCTTTTAAAGAACGCTTGTTTTGTGCTGCCGCCTGCGAAAGCGGCCGTCGCACCATTCTGTCTATGGGCAGCTCCGGCTTGACGCTTGCGCCGGGGCAGCTGTATGTGGAATGAAGGTCTTCGTTTCGGTGTCGTCAAAATAAATGGTCGTACCGTCAGTTACGAACTTACCGTTCTCTCTCTTGTAGGGCACGTTGGTAAAGCCGGCGAATGTCCAGTCCTACCGTACCGCTTTCCGTAAACTTGATGGCATTGCTCAGCAGATTGTTGCCGATCTGTACCAGCCGGTTGCGGTCACCCATCAGAATGATGTCGCTGCATCCGGTAATGCGCAGGGTCAGGTCTTTGGCTTCAGCCCGTGGTTCAAATTCTGTCTGAATTAGATTTCATTGCTTATTTAATTCTAAATATTCCACTTCAAAACATATCAGTCGGCAAAATTAGTCAAATATTTGACTAATTGAATAAAAAGAATTACTTTTGTAGCGTGAATACAAAAACTTAATTCGATGAATCAAAACGAAAAAGTTATTTCAAGGGCATGTATCCTGCAACTTATCCGTACACGTATGGCATCACGACAGGCGATGCAGAAACTGCTGAAAGAGTCAAATGCAGGAATAACATTCGAAATGCTGCAGATTATGAGCTGCCTGTGGAGCGAACAAGGCATAAGCCAGCAGATACTGGCGGAAAGAACGGCTAAAGACAAGGCATGCCTGACAAATCTGATGACCAATCTGGAAAAAAAAGGTTATGTATGCCGACAGGAAAATCCTAACGACAGGCGTAACAAACTAGTCTTTCTTACGGAAGAAGGTGAAAAATTCCATCAATGGATAGCACCGAAACTGGACGATTACTACAAAAGGCTTGAAGATATAATTGGAAAAGAAAAAATACGTCAGACAGAAATACTGCTAAAAGAACTCCAACATGCCATTGAAACTTACTAGACATATCTTACCGTTATTGATGACCACAGCGTATGCAATAACAGGACATGCACAAACCGACTCTATGCATATATCGCTGCAACAACTATTCGATTTGGGAACGGAAAACAGCCTGCAACTCTCTGCCGACAGGCTGAAAGAACAAATGGCATACGAACGTACACAGACTGCACATATGGCAAAACTACCCGACATCGGGATAGGATTAAAGGGAGGTTTCCTGGGACAACCCATTGTGTGGCAAAACGGACTGAGCAATCCAAGCCGTCCGCAGACACCGGACTGGCAACAGAATTATGCCATCGACTTCACACAACCTTTATATCAGGGAGGACGAATAAAATACAATGTCCGCAAGGCAAACATTGAACATGAAGTGGCAATACTGCAAACAGCCACAAACTGTGCCGACATTAAATTATCACTTCTGGAACAATATCTCAGCCTGTTCAGTCTGTACAAACAATGCATGGTGCTGAACAGAAACATAGACGAATCAAAAAGAAGACTGAAAGACATCCGACGCATGGAGGAAGAAGGTCTGATAACGAATAACGATGTGCTGAGAAGCGAAATGCAACTGACAGAAAACAGGCTGTCGCTTACGGAAACAGAAAACAACATACGTCTGGTTTCACAGCAGCTGGACATCCTGCTAGGTCTGGACGAGACATTGCTGCTGATACCTGATACAGCTTTACTGGGACAGGATTTCGTGACAGAATCATATACGGACTACGTAAACAAGGCTTTCTTTTCCGACCCGTACATACAAGTGCTGCAAAAGCAGACTGAACTGGCACAGAACAACGTCAGAATAGTACAGGCTGAAAAAATGCCTCAACTTTCACTCACGGCTTCAAACACTCTGGCAAGACCGGTTTCAAGAACCTTGGCAGATATGTATAACAACAACTGGAACATAGGATTGTCGGTCAGTTATTCATTGTCGTCGCTGTACAAATACAAACATCGCATGAACGAAGCGCGCCGTGGAGTAATGCTGAGCCGGAATGCCGAGGAACAGCAAAAACAGCATATCCGCACTAACATAAATGCCGCATTGCTGAAACACCACGAGGCGATAAACCAAGTGGAAGTATTGAGGCTGTCAGTGAAACAGGCTGAAGAGAATTACAGGATTATGAACAACAGGTATCTTAACCAGCTTGCAATCCTCACAGACCTGCTGGATGCCGACAATCTACGTCTTAATGCCGAACTGGAACTCACTACGGCACGCACAAGAGTGATTTATACTTATTATGAACTACAACGAGCAATAGGAAATATATAAAGCCATGTCTGTCTATAACAAATACAAACGTTTGAGAAAACAAAAACTGCGTAACATCGTACTCAATACGGTATGTCTGATAATAGCTGTCTCCGGACTTATATGGACAGTAAACTATTTCAGGAGATATTTCAGTTATGAAATAACAAATGACGCATTTGTAGATCAATACATCGCACCGGTAAATATACGCGTGTCGGGATACATAAGCGAGATACGTTTCAAAGAACACCAATACGTAAACGAAGGTGACACACTGGTAGTGCTCGACAACAACGAATATCTGATACGCCAGAAAGAGGCACGTGCGGCACTTCTTGACGCCCAAGGCTCGAAGGATGTACTTACATCGGGCATACAGACATCGCACACCCGCATAGCGGAACAGGAAGCCAACATAGCGGAAGCAAAAGCTAAGTTATGGCAGTCCGAACAGGATTTCAGAAGATACGAACGGCTTTTGAAGGAAGAGTCCGTGCCACGACAGCAATACGACGTGGCTAAAGCCAATTACGAAGCTGCGCAGGCCAGATACACAGCACTGTTAAGCCAAAAAGAAGCGGCAAGATCACAATATGACGAGGCAAACAAAAAACAGGTAAATGCTGAGGCAAGTATCCTTCGTGCGGAAGCTGCCCTTGATCTGGCAAACCTGAACCTTTCATATACTGTAGTCACTGCTCCATACTCCGGTTACATGGGACGGCGCACACTTGAGCCCGGACAATACGTAAGTGCAGGACAAGTTCTGTCATACATTGTCAGACAGTCAGGCAAATGGATTACTGCCAATTATCGTGAGACTCAGATAGAAAACATATACATAGGGCAGCCGGTAAGGATAAAGGTTGACGGACTGCCGGGGAAAATACTTCACGGACATGTTACGGCAATATCCGAAGCCACAGGTTCAAAATATTCACTTGTACCTACCGACAATTCCGCCGGAAATTTCGTTAAGGTACAGCAGAGAATACCTGTCAGGATTGATCTTGACGACGTAAGCGACGAATGCATGAGTCAGTTACGCGCCGGTATGATGGTTGAAACCGAAGCATTGAAGAAACGATGAAGACTGCACGCGAATTAGACATTCCGATACGCCGCTGGGTGCCCGACTATATAGGAGTAATAACAGTATTCCTGATTATACTGCCTGTAGCAATGCTTAACGGGACTTACACGGGAAGCATAGTAGAAGTATCGAACACCCTGGGCGTATATACCGAGGATATAACCATAGGATATTATGCCGCTTCGGCAGGAATGGCCATATCCTACCCCATCGTACCAAAAATTCTGAACGCCTTCTCATCGAAATCCCTGCTTCTGGCAGACCTGACTTTACAATTCTTTTTGAGCTGGTTTTGCGCGCGACAGAACAACATCGAACTGCTTATAGCCTCAAGTTTCGTCATAGGCTTCCTGAAAGGGTTCATCATGCTGTGGGTCATACGCAGAATAAAATTCATATTCAGCCCCAATGATGTGCGCAGCGAATTCTATGCGTACTTCTATCCTCTGGTTTTCGGAGCTGGACAATTGTCAATGGTAGTAACAGCACTCCTGGCATATCATTACGACTGGAAATACATGTATTATTTCATGATGATACTGTTGCTGGTGGCCATTGTTGCCATCATAGTATTTCTACGCCACGACCGTCCTTCGAAACCTGTAGCGCTGAGCGAACTGCATCTTCGCGAAATGCTTATAATATCCACCAGCATACTGATGCTGATATATGTAATAACATACGGCAAGACACTCGACTGGATGGCATCGTCGAGGATTTGCCTGTATATAGCCATCGGGCCGTTCCTGCTTGCCCTGTTCATATGGGAACAGTTCCATTCGCCCAAGCCATACGTAAGCCTGAAACCGTTATTGCAGTGGAAAGCCATACTGGGATATTTCTATATGATACTGATAATGTTTTTCAGTACTTCGACTAATCTGATGACAAGCTATCTCACCACCATACTGAAAGTTGACAATACGCACAGCTATACACTCTATATATGGCTGTTGCCCGGATATATAGTAGGTGCCATAATATGTTTCTGGTGGTTCCGCTGGCAAAGATGGCGCTTCAGGTTTCTAATAGCCGGAGGCATGGCATGCTTTGCGTTTTTCTTCGGGTCACTGTATTTCACCATCTCACCCGACAGTACATACGAGATGCTGTTTTTCCCTCTCTTCATGCGTGGTCTGGGAATGCTCACTCTTATAATAGCATTTGCGCTTTTTGCGGTAGAGGATCTTCCACCCAAATACCTGCTGTCGAACGCGTTTTTCCTCATCACTTTCCGGTCGGTACTTACACCTGTCATGGCATCGGCTTTCTACAGCAATACATTATACCGGCTACAGCAAAAATACATGGTGCAGCTGGCCGAGAATATCACACTGACCGACCCTCTTGCCGCATCACGCTATTCATCGGCACTGACAGGCAATCTGCAACAAGGATATGGAATAAACGAGGCCACACAACTGGCGACAAATACGATGAACAATATTCTGCAGCAACAATCTACACTATTGGCTCTGAAACACATTCTGGGATGGTTGTTTGCGGTTACTCTTGTTATCGCCGTCATATCCCGCTTCATTCCTTTTCATAAGACTGTACGCGTGCCTGTAATACATACGGGTGAAGATATGGTGTGATGTGAAAAAAATTATTATTTCATCAAACTTTTTTCCGGGATATATGGTTATTATATTTGCAGGATATAATTAAAAACCAAATAAAGATGATAACCAACAACGACATGCTGTTGGCCTTCGGGCTTACACTGATAGCCGGACTGTCAACCGGCATAGGCAGCCTTATAGCATTGCTGTCGAAAAAGACAGACACACGTTTTCTGTCGGCGTCACTGGGACTGTCGGCAGGAGTAATGATTTATGTATCATTCATGGAGCTTATGCCGGAATCCGTGCATCTGCTCAGCGGAATATACAGTGAACGCGAAGCTTCGGTATATATGCTTCTGGCCTTTTTCATAGGTATAGGGCTTATAGCACTTATAGACTTTCTGGTTCCTGAAGATGAGAATCCGCATGAGATACATTCGTCGCAAGGCAATGACAAAAAACTGAAGCGGACGGGAGTGATGATGGCACTTGCCATAGGAATACATAATTTTCCGGAAGGACTTGCAACATTTACATCGGCGCTTACCGACCTTGAAATAGCCATACCTATTGTGTTTGCAATAGCCATACATAATATACCTGAAGGCGTGGCTGTGTCTGTTCCTATCTATCACTCCACAGGAAGCCGCAGGAAGGCATTCTGGTATTCATTCTTGTCGGGAATGGCCGAACCTATCGGCGCACTGATAGGAATACTTTTCCTCATCCCCTTCTGGACCCCTTCAATCAACGCGCTGCTCCTTGCCCTGGTTTCAGGAATCATGGTATATATATCATTCGATGAGCTGCTGCCAAGCACAGAAAAGTACGGACATCACCATTGGGGAATTACCGGTGTAATCTCCGGTATGGCAATTATGGCGGTAAGTCTGTTGCTGATATAATATAAAGAAAGCAAATACCTGATTTTGTGTTAAAACAGGCTTTTAATTTCTATTTTCAAAGAAAAATATGTACATTTATAGACATAAACCTATAAAACCTTATGTTTATGAGAAAGTACATTGCAGAACTATTAGGCACTATGGTCCTTGTATTGCTTGGATGCGGTAGTGCAGTATTTGCCGGCGGTACAGCCGACATCGTAGGTGCAGGAACAGGAACTATCGGAGTTGCGTTAGCTTTCGGCTTATCAGTAGTAGCTATGGCATATTGTATCGGAAACATTTCCGGATGCCACATAAACCCTGCCATCACTTTCGGAGCATGGATAAGTGGCAGGATTGATACCAAAGACGCCTTTATGTACATAGTGTTCCAGATTATCGGAGCAATCATAGGAGCAATGATACTGTCGATACTGGTTGGAACCGGCGGACACGCAGGACCTACAATGACAGGAGCCAACACTTTCGACAACGGAGAAACAGCACAGGCATTCATCGCCGAAGCGGTATTTACTTTCATATTCGTACTAGTGGTATTGGGTGCGACTGACGAGAAGAAAGGCGCAGGAAACATGGCAGGACTGGCAATCGGACTCACCCTGGCACTGATACACATTGTATGTATTCCTATTACGGGAACATCTGTCAATCCGGCAAGAAGTATAGGTCCGGCCATCATGGAAGGCGGACAGGCACTTAGCCAGCTCTGGCTGTTCATCGTTGCACCGTTGGTTGGTGCGGCATTCAGCTCACTGGTTTGGAAATTCATAGGCGGAGGCAAACGTTAAAAAGTCCCGTCATTTAATATCAAATCCACCCCTGTATTGCAACAAAAATATTGTTACAATACAGGGGTTTTTGCTTTATCAAATACATTTACAATAAAATAAAAGGGCAAAAACAAAGAAAAATGGGTCTTTTTTTGGGATTTAATATATAATCAAGTAATTTTGCTTGACATAGAAACAAGCATAAAATATGACACATTTAGAAAAACTGGATTATATACCTCAAAACATAGACCTGATGGCAGGAATGGATATTACGGGAAATATCAAACATCTGTTCAAGACTCCATCAAAGGTTCCGGGATATATGTTTCTGTTATGTTTCCAGGGAACATGTTCAATAACAGTGCATCTCACACAATACACAATGAAAAAAGGGACATTGCTTATATTGCTACCGGACCTTTATTTTCAGATATTGGAGCAAAGTGATGACTGTAAATTCATTTTTGCCGGATTTGCCACAGAACTTGTAAGAAGCTCGTCACTATTCTCAAAATCAATAGAATACACTCCGTTTATATTCGAGAAACCTGTTTTGCAACTTGACAAGAAGGCGTTTGACCTTATGTATAGTTACTTAAGGATAATTATCAAGGCAAAAAACATTTCGAACAACATTGTCACACAGGAGCAGGCAGCACTGACTTTCACCCAGCTGATTTTGGGACTTGGAAATCTTATAAAGAACGGAAAGAGTGTAAACCAGCAATATAACAGAAACCAGGAAATAGTGAAAGAACTTGTCAGAACTGTGGTAATGAACTATCATACGGAAAGAAACGTAAGTTTTTATGCTGACAAGATGCATCTGTCGCCTCAGCACCTCAGTACTACAATAAAGAAGATTACGGGAAAGACCCTGACAGACATCATATCCTCATTCATTATAAATGATGCGAAAGCAAAACTGAAATCAACGGAAATGACGATTCAGGAAATAGCCTACTCGCTGAACTTCCCTGACATCTCTTTCTTCGGAAAATATTTCAAAAGATATACAGGCATGTCGCCTAAGCAATACAGAAACACTGAATTATAAAAAAAGGAAATGCAATGTCTCATCAACATTGCATTTCCTTTTTTTATTTATCCTTAATCTCTTCTATCGGAGTTATATCGACTATGTTTTCCTCTTCTTTCATTACTTTTTTCTTGAAGCGGATCAGCCTTATCAGGTCAGTCAGCGAATAGACTATAGCGGAAATACCAAGTATCGTAAAAGGAAGTGTCGCTGCCTGGAACGGATTTGCCAAGACCACTATACCTGCCAATAACACCAACACAGGAATAACATACATCAGGAACGGCACTCTGGTGATACTGCGCACCGAGATGAAATTAAACAACTGCGAAAGTCCTGCCAAAACCAACAACACTCCAAGTACATACATCAGTGTGGTAATGAAAAAGTCAGGCATAATCATAAGCCAGAATCCCAGCAAAGCACTACCCACTGCAGCAACAGGAAATACAGATTTTATTCCTGCCTCTTCCCTACGCTTTGCAGTTGCAAAATATCCAAACACACCTATAAGTCCTGGTAGCAGGAACAGAACTCCAATTGTTATCACAAGATAGCGTACAGCTTCGCCTGGCCATACCACCAACAGAATGCCTATTATAAGAGCACATATACTGCTCAATGCATAGTAATTAAAGTTTCTCATAACAAAATTTTTGTTTTTATTATCAATACGAATTTAAGTATTTATTGCATAAATAACAAAAATATCTCCAATTTGATTGCCTCATATACCTACTTATAGGTATTTTTAAGTATAATTTTACCAAATTATAGGTATTGACGCCACTTTAAAAAGCGGATACCTTTGCCATGACTTAAAAACTATAAAACGGACATAAAATCATGGCAACTGGAAAAATCTTATTTACGGCCGTTTTCTCGGCCCTTACACTCAATGCCGCATTTGCCGACAACAGTGCTGAAAACAAGAAAGAAGAAAAGAAAGAAAGCAGACTTACCTTCGGAGGATATGGCGAGGCTGCCTACAGCAGAAACTTCTTCAGTGACAACTATCTCAGATACACCGATGCGAAAAACTATACCGGAGAAAGTCACGGCAGATTTGACCTTCCACATGTTGTTTTCTATGTGGGATATGACTTTGGCAAAGGATGGTCGTTGGGTAGTGAAATCGAGTTCGAGCACGGAGGAACTGAAAGCGCCGTAGAAATAGAAGAGGAAGAAGCCGGCGAATACGAGAGCGAAATAGAACGCGGAGGCGAGGTGGCACTCGAACAGTTCTGGATTCAGAAATCTTTCTGCAAGGAGTTCAATATCAAGATGGGACATATCATAGTACCTGTGGGAGGGACAAACCAGCATCATATGCCAACAGAATTCTTCGGGGTCTATCGTCCGGAGGGTGAAAACACCATCATGCCTTGTACATGGCACGAAACAGGAATCAGTCTTTGGGGACAGGCAGGAAAATGGAGATACGAGGCCATGTTACTGCCCGGACTTGATTCCGACCGTTTCAACCGTATGAACTGGATTCAGGGTGGAGCCGGAAGTCCATACGAATTCAAGATTGCAAATGCAATGGCAGGAGCTTTCAGAGTGGATAATTACTCGATTAAAGGGCTGCGACTTTCAGTGAGCGGATATGTAGGCAACTCGTTCAGCAACACTCTGAGCAGAAGCAAGAAAGAGAAGTTCAAGAATGTGAAAGGTACAGTGGCTATAGGGGCATTCGATTTCGGATATAATGACCACAACTGGATAGTCAGAGGCAACTTCGACTATGGCCACCTGTCCGACGCCCAGTTGATAAGCGAATACAATATGGGAATGAGCAGCAACTCCCCTTCCCCAAAACAGGCAGTAGCATCTGATGCCATTGCTGCAGGTATAGAAGCCGGATACGACCTTTTCTCTCAGTTCGAAAAGACAAGGGCAAAAAACCAGAAATTCTACATCTTCGGAAGATACGATTACTATGACTCGATGCACAAAACCAGCGGACTGAAATACGAATACTGCGGAAGAAACCGCATAGCAGCAGGTATCAACTATTTCCCAATGAAACAGATTGTCATCAAGGGGGAATATTCCATAGGACTTCTGAAAGATATTTACAATAACGAGCCTGCCATATCGCTCGGCATAGCCTACGCAGGATTCTTCACAAGATAATCCACAAAAAACAAACATGTATAACTTTAATTCAACAACTAAAATGAAAAGTATTTTAAAGACTTCTGCCTTTATAGCAATGAGTGCTATCATGGTAACATCAATGACATCGTGCGATGAAAACAATGGTGAAAACCCAAGCGAATTGTCTGCAAAGGAGCAGACACTGAAAGATGCCGTTACTCCATACGTGAATAACACCGTAATCACCACCTACAAGAGTATGGCTGATGCGGCCATCAAACTGATGAATGCCTGCAATGAAGCGAAAGACAAATTCGACGGCGACAAGAGCGGTGCTCAGGAAAAGATTAAAGAAGCCGGTAACTACTGGAAGGAATCAAGAAAATACTGGGAGCTGAGCGAAGCATTCCTCTTCGGAGCCGCAGCCGATTATAACATCGACCCGCATATCGACTCATGGCCTCTTGACAAGGTGGCTTTGGAACAGCTGCTCAACAACCAGGGCATGATGAACGCTATCGGTGAAGGAGGTGGAGCATACGTAAGCGCAAACCTGGGATACGGTCTGCTTGGTTTCCATGCCATTGAGTATATGCTCTTCCAGCTCAACGCATCAGGCGACAAGTCATCGGCAAGAGACGTAAATTCACTAAACAAAAACCAGATGATTTACATGGCAGCTGTGGCTGAAGACCTGTGCTTCCAGTGTGTACGCCTCGAAGCTTCATGGGCAGGCATGGACAATGTATCATCCGAAAAACAGACTATACTTACCGACAACGAACTTGAACCAACATTCAATTACGGAGAAAGCATGCTAAATGCAGGTCAAGGCGGTAGCAAATACGTCAATTACACTGATGCCGCACAGGAAATCCTTCAAGGCTGCATCGACATTGCCGACGAAGTGGCTGAACAGAAAATGGGACGTCCTGCCAACGGAAGTAGCGAAGAGGATAAGAACTATATCGAATCGCCATACAGTCTCAACTCTATTGTTGACTTTGCGGATAATATCCGAAGCATCAAAAATGCATACGAAGGCAGCAATGACGGAGACAAGTCCGTGAGCGATTTCATAGCATCGGTTAATGCAGAAAAGGATAAAGCTGTAAAAGACGCTATAGCAGCCGCAATAACATCTATAAAGAAAATTCCTGAACCATTCGCAAAGAATGCTACAAGCCAGACTACCAAAGATGCCATAGCAGCAGTGGCTAAAGTATCAAATACACTTAGTGAAGCAGCAAATGTATTGAATGAAAATTAATAATAAATATTTACAGTTACAGTGTAAAGTGTGTAACCATAGTGTTATACACCTTTCACTGTTTAACAAAACATAGACATGTATTAAACATCCTTTAAATGTAAAATAACTAACTTATGAAGAAATTTTATTTACTTGCAAGTACAGCGTTATTTGCCGGACTGACTGCATGCCAGGACAATACCGGCGACACACCGGATAACGGCAACCAGCCAGGTGAGCTTCCTGAATGGTACTACACAGGCGGTGAATTAGGCACAGCTTTTCTGGCAACCTCTAATGCCTTAGAACAACCAACTCCGGCAGTAGAACAGGCCGGCATGGACAGCCAGTTCAAGAACGGAGAAGCACTATTTGAAAAACCTTTCATGAGTAATCATGACGGAGTGAGAAACGGACTAGGTCCTGTGTACATACGAACATCGTGTATACACTGCCACCCAGGATACGGACACGGGAAGAGACTTCCTGCCGGAACATTCGAAACAAACAGCATAGGAAACGGATGTCTGCTGGTAGTTTATAATCCACAGACAGACGCATACGTAAGCTGGCTTGCAGGTATGCCACAGACACATGCGGTGGAACCATTCAAGGCTCCTCTGGACGAAAGCAAGATAACTGTGAAATGGGAAAACCATACAGACCAGTGGAACAACACATTCCCCGACGGAGAGAAATACGAACTGCAATATCCCGAAGTAACAATTCCTAAAGAAGCTATATACGTCTACAATCAAGGATATACCCTGCCGGAAGACTATGCCGTAAGATTGGAATCAACTATCGGCATCTATGGAACAGGACTTCTTGATGCCATATCGGACGAAGACTTGAAAGCCGAATATGCAAAACAGGAAGCCGACAGACTATTGCCTAACGGTATAAATCCGGCATTCTTCAAGAATGGAGAATGGGTGAAACAATACAGCAACACCAAGCCTACAGATGTTATCTCCGGGACCCCTATGGAAGAACATCCGTTCAAATTCACATATGCCCTGAGCCGCGGACCTCTGCAGGATGCTGCAGGAACAAACGCTCTTTGGAACATCACAAACGTGACAAGAACCAACAGACGATACCACTATCTTGACGCTGCAGGAACATACGCCAAATATTCTGCCAAAGACCCTGAAGTACAGGCCGGATATAAGGATTATATAGAGCAGGCAGACCCGGAAAAGAACCATCCTACATGGCACCCCGCTAGTGATAATCCGGCAGACATTGAAGCTGCCATTTATGCTTATCTCACTTCGAAAGAACTTGATGTAGAAATGAGCGACGAGGATTACGTGGATTTCATGGTATGGCACAGAGGTCTTGCAGTGCCGGCAGCAAGAAACGTTGACGACCCGGATGTACTGAAGGGTAAAGAACTCTTCGAACAGATAGGCTGCACATACTGCCACAAACCGTCATGGACTACTGGCGACGACAATTTCTACGACCCTAACGGCGTTTTCAGCAAAGGCGACAATCGCCTTCCTAAATATCCTAACCAGAAGATATGGCCTTACTCGGACATGATTCAGCACAAGCTATACATGGTGAACGACATACGCACAGGATGGTGCAGGACAACTCCGCTTTGGGGAAGAGGATTGCACCAGAGATGTACAGGCTCGGCTACAGCCGACAGACTTCATGACAACCGTGCGCGCAACGTAATAGAAGCAATCATGTGGCATGGAAACGAGAAGAGTGACGCATACTATACCGTACAGAAATTCAGGGAATTGTCAAAAGAAGACAGAGATGCAATAGTAAAGTTTATCGATTCGATATAAGATATAAATATACAAGACTGTCCTCCCATCTGCACATCGGAGGACAGTCTTTCAAACAGACATTCGCTATATATGACCAACAAGTTGCTGAAAATATCCAAACAGACTACTATCATAACTATTTCGCTGCTGATAATAATCATGGTGTCAGCCACAATAGCAGAAAAAACATACGGCACACCATTTGTCAGCCAACATTTCTATTCTAACCCTATTTTCATTGCATTATGGTTTGTAGCCGCCATTTCCGGCACAGTATATATTCTAGAACGGAAACTGAATAAACGGATAATCACTTTCTGTATGCATGCCTCCTTCATCGTTATACTGGCAGGTGCATTCATAACCCATACCTCAGGACTGCAAGGTAGCATACATCTCAGAATGGACGAAAATCCCAAGCAGAGTTTCAAGACGACAGACGAAACGGAACACAAACTTCCCTTCAGCATTTCGCTAAAGGAATTCCGGACAGAATATTACTCCGGCACAAACACACCCATGGATTATGTAAGCACAATATCAATACACGACGGTTCGGATACGGAAGGAACAGTCTCGATGAACCGTATATTCAAACACAGAGGTTACCGTTTCTACCAGTCGGGATATGATGCCGACGGAAAGGGAAGCACACTATACGTAAGCCACGACCCGATTGGCATTGCCGTCACTTACACTGGATATATACTACTCTTTCTTTCAATGATACTGTTCTTCTTTGAAAAGAAATCCGCTTTTAAGAAGAGGATATCTGCAGCATGCATATTACTGTCAATACCATTTGCGTCATCGTTTGCCGAAAACAAACTGCCACCTACTCTCCCTGCAGGTACAGCTGAAGTCTTCGGAAACATACGCGTAAACCATAACGGACGAATTGCTCCACTGCAAACCCTTGCCATTGATTTCACAAAAAAGATATACGGAGGAAAAAGTTATAAAGGACTGTCGGCTGAACAGGTACTGACAGGATGTTTCTTCTATTACGACTACTGGAAAGAAGAGCCGTTTATCCGCATAAAAAGCAAATATGTTCAGAAAGTACTGGGCATAGAAGGAAGGTATGCCAGACTGACCGACTTTATAGGAAGAAACGGATTTAAGATAGACAATCAGCTGAAAACAGAAAAAGACATAAAGCGCATCCGCGAACTGGAAGAGGCAGCGGAGAAATTCAGTCTGATAAGCTCTTTATGTACGGGAAATCTTCTGAAGATATACCCGGTATTCGACAATGAGAAAGGTACATATACATGGTACTCCATTCCGGACAATCTGCCATCGGACATTGAACGCGACAAATGGCTTTTCATAAGATACAGCATGAACTATATTGCAGAGAAAGTGGCAATGAAAGATTTTGGCGGAGCAGAAAAACTGACAGACAAAATCATAGGATTTCAGAAAAAGGAAGCCGGGAACTCACTGCCATCGGATACTGAATTCAAGGCAGAGAGGATATACAATTCATTTGCCAATCTGAAACTGCTCGCCATGTTCTGCCTTACAATAGGCATATTCGGCTACATATTCCAGATTTATAATGTAGTAAAGGGAAAGAGAAAGAACGGAACAAACCTCTGTCTGTTTATACTGCTGTTCCCTACCCTGGGCTACGTGTCTGGGATTATTGCGCTGAGATGGATTATAAGCGGCCACATACCTGTTTCGAACGGTTTTGAGACTATGCTGATTATGTCTGTCGTATCAATACTGTTCAGCATTATTTTCTACAGGCATATGAATAATTCCGTATCGGTAGGATATATAATTTCCGGACTCGCTCTGCTGGTGGCAATGATGGGCGACAGCAATCCTGCCATAACACCGCTTATGCCGGTTCTGTCATCACCGCTTCTGAGCATACATGTTATGTCCATCATGATTTCTTACTCCCTGTTTGCCATCATGATGCTGAACGGAATATCTGCCGAAATTCTTCACAGGAGCGGGAAAAGAGACAATGAGATTTGCAGTCTGGAAAACAGCAGCCGTATAATCCTTTATCCAGCCGTATTCCTGCTGGTGTTCGGAATATTTATCGGAGCGATATGGGCAAACGTGTCGTGGGGAAGATATTGGGGATGGGACCCGAAAGAGGTATGGGCACTCATCACCATGCTGATTTACTCGGCAGCACTGCATACCGAGTCTATCCGTTCTTTCAGAAGTCCGATGTTCTTCCACCGTTTCTGCATACTGGCTTTTATCTCGGTGCTGATCACTTATTTCGGGGTAAACTTTATACTTGGAGGTATGCACAGTTACGCGTGAGTGAACGGGTGATGAACGGTTGCTGAACGAAAGCTGAAAATTACTTTTTGTCAAAATGATATTTCAAGCTTTCTTAAATCAGGAAATTCAGTGGAATGTATATTCTGTTTCCTAAAATCGAATTTTCACGGGTACAAGCAAATACATAATGATAGATATATTCATATTAATAAAGAATTTATAATCTAATTTATAGGATAAAAACATCAAATTATCAGCATATTCGCATCCAAGATATCATAATCACAAAAAACTTTTATTTAAATGAAGATAGAATATAGAACGAAAAAACAGTGAATTTCAGCTTAAATTCCGCCCAAATTCCACTTCAAAAAAAAATGTACTGATGTCTTGGATAGGATGTGCCACCATTTTAGTGAAAACACACGCCCATTTTTGATGAAATAACAGTCCGTTTTATGGCATTTGACTCATAACGTATCGCCATATTTAACTATCATACAGTTTTTAGTTATTATATTTTCAAGTAAACACCATAATTAATTTAACATTTCATTTTATTTAAGCCAAACAGGGAAATACACAAGACAGGAAAAGTACAAATTAATTATCATTTTGATAAATAATGTAGGGATATAACATCTTTATGTACATAGAAATTATCCAACCAAGAACCAGACAAATTATATACCTATTAAATATGATTATACTAACCAATCATATTGACCATACCTTAGGACTTATATCAAGACTTTAATAAAAAACAGAAACGCCCGCCGTACACCGAGTTCATCCAGTGTTCAGCGGGCGTTTATCTAACATTCATTCTGCGTTAAGCGCGCATTAATTTCCGATTATTTTCAGTTTAGACGTATCAATATACTTCCACTTTTGCTGCAAGCGACTTACATTTGTCACGCAGTGCATCAAGGTCACCTCCTACCTTGTCATAGCAAACTACTACGCCCATACGACGGTTAAGTTTTGTATATGGCTTGCCGAATATACGCAAGTATGTGTCAGGCTGGGAACATACATTCTCTATACCCTTATAGCGAGGAGCGTCCTTGCTTGCTATCGGTGAAAGAATTACCGCACTTGCACCTATGTGTTCCTGAGTAATTCCCGGTATAGGCAATCCAAGAACAGCATACAGATGAAGTTCGAATTCGTTGAGGTTCTGTGTATTTGCCAATGTCACCATACCTGTGTCATGAGGACGTGGTGAAAGTTCTGAGAAATAAACACCATTGTCGTGGCTCAAGAAAAATTCCACTCCCCAAAGTCCGTAACCGGTAAGAGCTTCAGTTACTTTTGCAGCCATCTGCTGTGCCTCAGCCAAATGTTCTGGAGCGATACGTGCCGGCTGGAAGCTTTCGCGATAGTCGCCTCCCTTCTGTACATGGCCTATAGGAGGGCAGAACAATGTAGGACCGTTCTTCTGAGTAACTGTAAGAAGAGTAATCTCGCTGTCGAACTTGATGAACTCTTCTACAATGAGTTCCTTGATGTCGCCACGGCTTCCGCTGCATCCATAATCCCATGAATACTGAAGATCCTCAGGACCTTTGGCTACAGACTGTCCTTTTCCGGAAGACGACATCAATGGTTTGATAACACAAGGATAACCTATCTTCTCGGCAGCCTCTTTAAGTTCTTCGTATGATTTGGCATAGAAATATTTGGCAGTCTTAAGTCCCAGTTCTTTTGCGGCGAGGTCACGTATCTCCTTACGGTTCATTGTAAAGTTCACGGCTCTTGCACTTGGAACAACCTGAATACCTTCTTTCTCCAGATGGAAAAGACGTTCTGTACGAATAGCCTCAATTTCAGGTACAATAATGTCAGGGCGATATTTTGCTACAACCTTGTCAAGCGCATCGCCATCAAGCATACTGAACACCTCACACGCGTCGGCAACCTGCATTGCGGGTGCACCGGCATAAGAATCACATGCAATCACATACTGTCCCAATCTCTTGGCGGCAATTACAAACTCCTTTCCCAATTCTCCGGAGCCAAGCAAAAGTATTTTTTTAGTCATAATTATAAGAGTTTTTGTCTATATATCTGCAAAGATAACATTATGTCTGCAAAGATAACATTTTTCCGAAAATATTATACTTATGAATTACAATATTCTGTGGAACAGAAAATGAGTCGGGTGAATTATGAACGGCGCCTGTGAAACCAACACTATACTTACAGAAGCTGCAACTATCCACAACAAGATCATAACAACTTTCATGGAAGTGGACATAGGCTCTTTCTTACCTGTAATGTGAAGTATAAGATGGATAAGACCAACTACCGGTATTCCTATCAGCAACAATCCGCAAACAACCATTGTGACAGCAAGTCCCGCAGAAGTTCCAACCATATCCCAGTTGATGTAAGGCAATGCATCATAGAAGAATGCCGGAACACTGACCAACACTCCGGTAGCGGCCATCAGCAAAGCAAAAAGCACAATCAAGCCTACTATCACCACAGGAGCACAACATATGGCCAATATGACAAATGCCAGCTTTACAATGAAACCAAGTACCGAGAAAAATATATTTCCCAATTTCTCAACAAACGAACGCGGTTTGTCTGAATGGACATACTCGTTCATCTTTTCAAAACCGTCGGTCACAGTCTTCCCTATATTTTCCATATTAACAGGTTCACCTTTCATCTGAAGTTTCTCGGTTGCTGTACGTGCCATAGGTATTATAATCCAAGCTATGATATATGCCAATATAAACCCATGCAGGAATATGCCGCAAACCAGTACAGCGATACGTGTCCAAGCCACGTCCCATCCGAAATATGCGGCAAGTCCTGAAACCACACCACCAAGGACTTTATCATCAGGATTTCTGAAAAGACGACGTTTCACTGTGTCATCACCGTTTGTATTGTTACGATAATCCTGAGTATTTTCATTCGACTCATCATCTGTATTGATTTCCTCCGGTCGTCCCATGCGGGCTATCACTTCCTCCACATTCTCTATAGTGATGACCTGCTGACCATGAGAGATATATTCGGAAAACAATTCAGCTATACGGTTTTCCATGTCCCTTACTATTTCATCAGCATCGGTCTCACTACGGAAATGATATTTCAGATTATTCAGATAATTGTCCAATAATACATATGCATCTTCATCTATATGATAAACCGTGCCACCTAAATTAACTGTCAATGTCTTTTTCATTTTGATTCAATTGTTAAAAGTTCGTTCCTTAAATGATTTACCGTATTGGAGAGTTCATCCCACGCCGTTTCCAACTCAGATAATACCCCCTCTCCATCAGAGGTAAGTTTGTAGTATTTGCGTGGTGGTCCCTGAGTTGATTCAACCCACTCATACGAAAGGAGACCATCATTCTTCAGTCTGGTAAGTAAGGGATAAAGCGTACCCTCCACTACTATAAGCTTTGCATCTTTCAGTTTTTGGATTATATCCGATGCATAAGACGGTTCTCTGTGCAACAACAGGAGAATGCAGTACTCAAGCATACCCTTTCGCATCTGAGATTTTACATTATCTACATTCATGATTTTATTATTACTTTGTTTGTATGGCACAAATATATGTATAATTAGATTACCTTGCATTACAAAGTACTTGATATTTTACTATTTTTAATACAATTAACTAAAATCCGGCTACAATCAGCCCGATAAAAACGTATTTTTGCGAGAGTACAACTAAAAACAAGAATATATGACTGACATTAGAAAAGCTACTACAGAGGATATCAAGCTGATAAACGAGTTGGCATGGATAGCATTTCCCGCAACTTACAAGGATATCCTGACAAAAGAACAGATTGACTACATGATGGACTGGATGTATTCGCCTGAAAATCTTTTAAAACAGATGACGGAAGAAGGACATATCTACTATCTGGCATACTCGGACAACAGGCCTGCCGGATATGTGTCAATACAGAAGGAAGGCGAAGACCTGTTTCATCTGCAGAAAATCTATGTCTTGCCTGAATTTCAAAAAGAGCATATAGGAAAACAACTGTTCTGCAAAGCCAAGGAAGCAGTAAAAGAAATAAACAGGAAACCATGCAGAATGGAGCTGAACGTGAACCGCCACAATCCGGCTTTGGGATTTTATCTTCATATGGGAATGAAAAAAGTTTCGGAGGGTGATTTCGACATTGGAGGAGGTTACTATATGAATGATTATATAATGGCGATTGATGTGGAATAAAAAAATATGCATGCAGACAGTGGGAAATGCCACTCTGCATGCATATTTTATTTATTATAATTCCTCAAAATTACTGGTGCTGTTCTCTCAGCAAGTCATTTACAGTCTTAACCGGATTGAATGTGCTCAAAGGAACTTCAACGAAGATAGTGCTCCAGTCACTCATTGAGCCATTCCACAATCCCGGAAGTTCAAGTGCCTTAAGTTCCTTGCCGCCTTTTGATTTATATGAAATAAATCCTGTAGCCTTGTCAACATAATTCACAAGATTGAACTTGTTGCCCTTATAGTCGCGAACGGCACAAACCAGGTCAACCGGATTGAAGTGTGTACCCTTTTCGAACATTGCTTTCTTTTCAGGATCGTTCATGTCAATCTGTGAACTTTCCAAAATCTGCAATGAAACTGTTCCGTCAGGATTATAAGCCAAGAACGGACCACCACCAGGTTCGCCCACATTCTTAACCATACCGCAAACACGCATAGGACGGTTAAGTTTCTTACGCAGGTAAATTACCAGGTCGGCATCTTCCATATCCTTTATATCATCCTTGCGGCAATGGAGCTGCTGCTGAACGAAACGGATGATATTTTCCAATTCATCATGACGATAATGACCGCTGTCAAGCAGCTGAAGATATTCGAAAGCCTGTTTCTGAAGTGTTACAAGAACTCCGGCAAGCAACTTCTTATAAGTTACTGTATCACCCTTCAGTCTGTCAGGAACTACATTATCTATATTCTTGATAAATACTATATCTGCATCAAGGTCATTCAGGTTTTCTATCAATGCGCCGTGACCGCCCGGACGGAACAAAAGTTTGCCGTTGTCGCGGAATGGCTTGTTCTCCATATCTGCAGCAACTGTATCAGTGCTTGGTTTCTGTTCAGAGAAACTGATGTTGTATTTTACACCATATTTAGCAGCGTACTGAGCGACCTTTTCATCTACAAGTTTTGCAAACAGTTCACGATGTTCTGTAGATACAGTGAAATGTACATTCACTTCCCCACTCTTTCCGGCAGCATACAAAGCTCCTTCTACAAGATGCTCTTCGAGCGGAGTACGAACGCCGTCTTCATATTTATGGAATTTAAGCAGACCTTTTGGCAATGCTCCGTAGTTCAAGCCGGCAGATTCCAGAAGATTTGCAACAACAGCTTTATAGTTGCCTTCTGAAATCAAAGCTTCAATACCTTTACCGTTGTTCTTTACGCAAGCAGCATCAAGGTCGGCATAAAAAGCAAAATTCTTGATATTGTTAAAGAATTTCTTTTCGAAATCGGTTGTAGGAACATCATAATCTGCGCCAAGGAATTCGAACATATTCTTGAACATACGGCTGGCAGCACCAGACGCAGGTACAAACTTGACTATTTTCTTATCGCCTTCCTTATATGCGTCCCAAGCTGCAAGATATGTTTTCTGTGCTTCTTCACCCGCAAGCATTATACCGCGGTTTTCTACTGATGCAGCTGCAAATAATTTTAGAAAAGGGAAACCTTTTTCGAAACAAGCTAACTGTTCGGCAATCTGTTGTTCGGAAATGCCTTTCTTAGCCAATAAATCTTTGTCTTCTTGTGTTAACATATTGTATAAATTAAGTAATGAATTCGTTCAATAGTATAGAAATCTGCTCAAAATTATAAAAAAGGACGAAATATAACTAATATAATGAAGAAAAAAACTACCTTTACACACAAGAAAAAGGATAAAGTCATGGAAGAAACAGCTTTTTTTAACAGTAATGAAAAGGAATTACTCTTTACATTATATAAAAAACTACTAAGGCTATCAAAAGATACTCTACAAAAGGATGATTGCAGAAAGATAAAATCACATCTTATCAAGGTGATGAAGAACGGAGGTATTCCAAGAAATGCATTTGGAATGAATCCGATAATAAAAGACATGCAGACAGCCGTCATCGTAGCTGAAGAGATAGGTATGCGCCGTGCCTCCATACTGGGTATAATGCTTCACGAATCTGTGAAATACAATCTTTGCACTCTTGATGAAGTAAAAAACGAATACGGAGAAGACGTAGCAGGCATAATCAAAGGTCTTGTAAAAATAAATGAACTTTATGCCAAAAGTCCGACTATAGAATCGGAAAACTTCAGAAATCTTCTGCTCTCATTCGCAGAAGACATGAGGGTTATTCTTATAATCATTGCAGACAGGGTAAACCTGATGCGACAGATTAAGGATTCTGAAAACGATGAAGCCAGAATCATGGTTTCGAATGAAGCGGCATATCTGTATGCTCCTTTAGCACACAAGCTAGGATTGTACAAGTTAAAATCCGAGCTGGAGGACTTATCACTGAAATATACGCAGCATGACATATATTATCATATAAAAGAAAAGCTGAACGCCACAAAACAAGCGCGCGACAGATATATTGACGCCTTTATCGAGCCTATCAAGAAGAAGCTGGAGGATGCAGGACTGAAATTCCACATGAAAGGAAGAACAAAGTCCATACACTCGATATATCAGAAGATGAAAAAACAGGGTTGCCCTTTCGAAGGTGTTTACGACCTGTTTGCCATAAGAATAATCCTGGACTCTGAACTGGAAAAAGAAAAACAGGAATGCTGGCAGGCATATTCGATTGTTACCGACATGTATCTGCCTAACCCGAAACGTCTGCGCGACTGGCTGTCGGTGCCTAAAAGCAACGGATACGAATCGCTTCACATCACAGTGATGGGCCCTGAAGGCAAATGGGTGGAAGTACAGATACGTACTGAAAGGATGGATGAAATAGCCGAGAAAGGTCTGGCTGCACACTGGAGATACAAAGGCATTAAAGGTGAGACAGGGCTTGACGAATGGCTTAACTCCATACGCGAGACACTGGAAAATGCCGACAGCGATATCGAGGCCATGGATCAGTTCAAGCTCGACCTTTATAAGGATGAAGTGTTTGTTTTTACACCGAAAGGTGACCTCTACAAACTTCCTCAAGGAGCAACAGTCCTGGACTTTGCCTTTACCATTCACACGAACCTGGGAAGCAAGTGTATAGGTGCAAGGGTGAACGGAAAGAATGTCCAGCTGAAACAGATTCTGAATAGTGGAGACCAGGTGGAAATCATGACCTCCAACACTCAGGTGCCGAAGCAAGACTGGCTGAACTTTGTAACTACATCGAAAGCCAGGACAAAAATACGACAGGCACTAAAAGAAATAGCGGCACGACAAACACAGTTTGCCAAGGAAACGCTTGAACGCAAATTCAAAAACAAGAAAATTGAATATGACGAGTCCATACTGATGCGACTTATCAAAAAAATGGGCTTCAAGAGCGTAACCGATTTCTACAAGAGCATATCCGACGAGAGCAGCGATATAAATACGATTATCGACAAATACGTGGAGATGCAAAAGCGCGAGACGGAACAACGCGAAGAAGTGATATACAGAAGTGCCGAGACATATAATCTGCAACAGAACGCAGAAGCCAAAGACTACTTCAAAGACGACGTGCTGGTGATAGACCAGAACCTGAAAGGTATTGATTTTAATCTGGCAAAATGCTGTAATCCTATCTATGGAGACGATGTGTTCGGATTTGTCACTATCTCAGGAGGTATAAAGATACACCGCTGCGACTGTCCTAATGCTCCAGAAATGAAGGCCAGATTTCCGTACCGTATAGTACGCGCCAGATGGGCAGGCAAGAGTCAGGGCAAACAATATCCTATTACGCTGCGTATAGTAGGACATGACGACATAGGTATTGTTACAAACATCACGTCTATCATCAACAAGGAGAACGATATACTTTTAAGATCAATCAGTGTAGATTCGCACGACGGATTGTTCTCGGGAATGCTTACGGTAATGGTGGACGATACATCAAAACTGGAAGCACTGATAAAAAAACTAAGGACAGTAAAAGGTGTAAAACAGGTGAACCGAGGTTAAAATCAATCTGTTACAGCAATATTCTGTTAATTTTGGTGATTAAAAGCATTTATAAATTAGATTATAAACTAAATTCGCAACAAGAATTATAAAAGTAGAACAAGTATGAAGAAATTTATTCTTACCACAGTTATGTTCTTCATGGGCATAATCATGGTAATGGCTGCCGGTACAGCAGAAATAAAGTTTGAGACAACGACACACGATTTTGGCAGTTTCTCGGAAAACAGTCCTAAAGTGACATGTACTTTCAAATTCACTAATGTAGGCGACGGTCCTCTGGTCATTCATCAGGCTATAGCGACATGCGGATGCACGGTGCCACAGTATCCAAAGGAACCTATCAAACCGGGTGAAAGCGGTGAAATTACAGTGACTTACAACGGCGCGGGAAAATTTCCCGGCAGATTTCAGAAAACCATTACACTACGCACAAACGGAAAATCTGAAATCACACGTCTGATTATAAAAGGTGATATGATGCCTGCAGCAGCTGACACAAAATAGCATAAAAAAACGAAGAGACTGACAACAGCCTCTTCGTTTTTTTATATAAGAATGAATTATTTCAAAAGTTCACCGAGTTTTGCAGCAATATCTTCGCCACGTAAATCTCTTGCTATGATGTTTCCTTCCTGATCAACAAGAACTGTTGCCGGGATAGCACGTACGCCATACAATGCAGCACCTTCACACTGCCAAGCCTTAAGGTCTGACATCTGTGGCCATGTGATATTCAGATCCTTGATAGCTTGTTTCCATTTGTCGGCATCCTTATCGAGAGATACACCTACGATACCGAAACCTTTAGACTTGAACTCTTTATAAGCAGCAACAACGTTAGGCATTTCCTGACGGCAAGGTCCGCACCAGCTAGCCCAGAAGTCTATAAGTGTATATTTGTTCTTGCTCACAAAGTCAGAAAGTTTTACAGTCTCTCCTTCAGGAGTATTCATAGAGAAATCAATGTATTTCTTTCCTACTACTGTATTCATTGCATTGTCAACATATTCTTTCAAACGAGACATTGAAGAAGATGACAGGTAATTCTGAGGAAGTTTATCCAACAAAGCCTTTGCCTTTTCCACTTCGAAAGAGAAACCGTTAGACTGCAACATATAAGCACCTACAGCATTATTGATATTTGCTTCTGTCTGTGCATAAACATAATCCATGCATTCTTCGGATACCTTATCATACACCTTAATCAAAGAATCTCTCTGTACATCTGTAAGAGTAGTATCTGTACGGAAAGTAGTAGCAATAGTATTCATCTGGTTTTCAAAACCTGAATACTTTTCTATAAAGGCTGCAAAAGCATCATTGGACGGAGTTCCGGAAACTTTTGAATTGCCTTTAGCCATATCTACCTTGATTGCTCCATCTTCAATAAATACTGTTGCATTGATGTCCTGAGTTTCATCACCATATATTATAAACTTAGGTGCAAATACTGAATCAGGCATTCCCTTGAATTCAAACTTACCGTTCTTGACTATGGCAGAATCCAAAGTGAAGGCTTCTCTTCCATCATAATAACGCATGTAAACATAGTCACCATCCTTTGCACCGTCTATGGTACCATTGATAGTATAACCACCTTTCTCCTGGCAAGCAGCCAATGCCATTACACCAACTGCAGCAAATAGTAATCCTTTTTTCATTTTTATTTTTAATATAAAATTATTGCCTGCAAATTTATATCATTATAATTTAATAAAGAGAATTATCGTGACGTTTTAATTATATTTAATTCAACTTTTATAATAAAACTCCCAAAACAAGGGTATAAGACAACATATCCAATATGTAATATCAACCCAACATTCTGTCATACCAAAACATACAGGAAAGCCGCTGTATTCGAAAGCCACCATAAACTGTATGACAAAAAACAGTGAGACCAAATATGACGGGAAACGAGAAAACATATACGACATACCTTTCACTACATCTGTATCGCTACGGTAATGATCGGCAGAATAGCCATATACCATAGATGTTACTCCTATACCTATAGCCAATATACACAGAGCGCCATCGTGTAACGGCGAATCAACATACCTTCCGGTGACGCCACGTACAATATTCCATGGTCCCCATGCCAACAAGGCATAAACCATGAAATAGGCAACCGCTATCATAACAGCTGCAACCAGAGACTTTTTCTCTTTACCGGACATTTTACGTTCACGACGTACCATACGCCATATCAAGCCGCCCAATCCCGAATGCAGGAACAACCCCACAGACATGAAAAAGAGTAATACTATATATAGCGCAGGCGATGACATCAGTTTTTCTTCTGTGTATCTGAGGAACCATCTCAACGCTTCAGTACTTATGATATTCCTTATGCCATCCCAGGCATAGACACTGCCTATCCATGAAAGTACTGCAACAAACCACCAAAGCAGAAAAAATACTGTAGCCGGATGTATTATGTTTTTATTCTTCATCTGGTTCAAGATTGTCAATATCAAGAATTCTCAGTTCGAATGCACGGGTTACCAGCCTGCATGCATTCACACCTACACGTTCATCCGAACGGAATAGTCTGTTTATCAGGTCATTCTGTCGTTTTTCTATAGACTTGACTCCAAATGGCATAGCTTTCAGGTTTGTTATCATTTCTTTTGTATAGCCAAGGGCAAGATGACGGAGCAGTCTTTCATCGTATTCATCAATATCATAATCGATTATTGCTTCCTGACGTTTCTGCTCAACAGCAACACTTTGTTTGAACCGTGAAACTATTTTCTCAAGAATTGGATAGTTGAACACAAGCTTCTTGCCTTCCATAACCGCCTGCACATCTACAGCTGTCAACAATTCTCCTGTCTTTAATATTATGCCATCGGCTCCTGCATTAAGCGCATCCACCCAAAGCTTTTCATTCAGTACCTCACCTGTAAATATCAATACTTTTATTTCAGGTTTCTGCTTATGCAGGCGTGAACATATTTCGACGCCGATAGTGGTAGAACCTCCCAGTCCCAAATCAAGCAACACAAGGTCTGGCGTTTTGGTTTCAAGCAAAGTCCAGAATTCGGCTTCTGTCATTGCTGTTCCTATCACTTCAGCATTAGGTATCTCATGACGGAAAATCTCTTCCGTACCTTTAAGTTCCAACTTTACATCCTCTACTATTATTACTTTAAATTTTTCCATCTTTATATGTATCTTAGTTTTTAATTTCTCTATTTACACTTTTCAAAGGCAAAGTGAACCAAACGCAGAAACCTTTTCCTCCGTCAGCTACCTTTGCATTAATCCGGCATCCTCTTCTTCCACCGAACTCGTCATGATCTCTTATAATCTGCTTGCATATCAGATATTCCGTTCCGTACAATACGTCTCCATTATCGGACAGACCAACTTTTGCATTATCAGGATAAAACAGCATGTTCAGTTCTTCCTGCGTGAAGTTACGCCTGTCGTCAACAAAATCGAATCTTGCAAATCCTTCGTCAACACTAACGGTAAGCGTAAGATTTCCTTCTGCGTTATACCTTAAAGCTTCGTCTATCAGATTTTCCAAAAGGAAACGAAACAGTATTTCATCTCCGGTCACAAAGCATTTATGACGCAATTCTATGTTAAACACAGGATAAGTTTTCAGACGTTTTACCGATTTGAGATAATACTTGCGAATATCTTCCATAACTGCCGGAACATCTATTGCAGTGCGCCTGAAAGTTACGCCATCAAGCATTCTTGAAGCGCATGAGGACAACAGGACGAATATATCTTTATAATAATTCACCAGTTCGTCCATATCTTCCAGATCTTTCAATACTGTATCGTCTGACGCACAGCAATCTTCCGCATATCTGATCTTTTCGACTATTTTCTTTAGTCTTCCCGGATAGTAAATGGTTTCGTGCTTGATTGTAGAAAGACAATTATCAAGTACAAGATTCTGTACATGCAACATGTTTTCTTCGTGTTGCGCCCTTAAAGTTTCATCTTTAGCAAGTTCGATATCCTGGAAATGTTTCTCTACCTGCACTATGGTATGATATAAAGCGACTCCCAGATATTCGCTCACAAGCTCAAGCAGCAAACGGTCTTCGGCCCTGACAGACCTGTCACTACTCATAAGTCCCATGACACCTATACACTTGATACCTCCGGAAACATCAACCCGAAGAGGCATAAAAATCCAGTTATTCCCGTCATAATCAATTATGCATCTGCCAGAATACGATTTATTCAGCTTTTCAAGTATAATCTCATCATCGCAATCCTTATACCACGAGCAGTTCAATTTCTTTTCCGAATCATCATATACACCAATTACAAGATTATCTATTGTAACAAGCTCATTTATATCGCGGAATATAACACTGACAGCATTGGAACATATTTCTGAAGGCGACTGCGAATGATTGTCGGACGCAAGTGACGAGAAAACAGAGCTGTTGATCGTAAGCACCTGTTCCATGTTATATCTGTAATGAAGCATGCGCCGTAAATAAATCACATAATATGCAACAACTCCCGCTATTATCAGCACAACAAAAAGCATTATAGCCACAATCTTGTTATTGGCCGATCTTTGCATTTTCTGACAATATTGTTCCAGCGATTTATCCTCACTTATCTGCTTGTACAAAGTAGTGTAAGCTTTATTATTGTAATAATATTTTGAGAACTCCTTAATGGCAAGACATGCCACGGCCACTTCATTGCGCACATCAAGTATGATATAGTAGTCCGTATCGAATTTTTCTCTCAACCACACCAGTTCCGGAATATCATCTTTATTTCCGGTATCAAGAAGAGGAGACTTCTTTCCTGAATATTTAATATAGTGCATATTCAGATAATGAAAAGCACTGTCAGCAAAATTCAAGGCTCTATTATATTGGGCTTTCACATTACTTTCATACACCATATTGGCATACGTATTTGCGATAGAAAGAAGGCTGTCGTAACCGGAAACTACATAGCCGTTTTCTGTAAACGGGATTGAATCCGAGCCACCCCAAGCATGGCATGGGGAATATCCAAAAGTTATCAATAGAATTAATACAGCAATAACCTTTCTTACCCCTTTAGGCAGGCGGAAATAAAAACGACTTCCCTTTCCCGGCTCACTGTCGATACCAAACATACATACACTGAACAGCGGACTTGTCTTACGATACTTGTCAATTATACCCTTACAGTTCATCAATCCAAAACCATGTCCTTTCTGACGGACAAGCTCATCTGTATCCAAAGCCGTATCCACACCTATCTTCAAGGAATCATATACCTTCTCGTTCAAGATACGCTCTACATCTGAGGACGAAAGACCGGGACCATTGTCCGAAACGGATACCTCCACATAATCATCACTCTCGCGGGCGGACAGAACTATCCTGCCTCCCGAAGACGTGTACTTACGGGCATTATCTGTCAATGTATTTATCATAAACATTGTCAAAGCCTTATCAGCTTTCACCACACTATGACACTCCTCTACATCAAGATGCTGTTTCTTCATCTCAAACGTATGTCTGCCCTTGGCTATGACTGAGAAAAGTTCGTCAAGTTCAAAGTTTTCTATATTCAGGCTTATGTCACCACGTTTCATCTTTATCCAAACAGCCAGTATCTCATTATAATCATTGATTTTGGACAAGAGTTCGTTGATATAATCCAACTTGGAATTTCGAATGTCGGCAACCTTTGCGTAAGACGCCTTTCTTAGTTTATCGACTTCGTTTATCACTCTGTCAATATACGGGATAATGCCTGTAACTATTGCCACACATGCCTTCTTCACCTCATTCTGGCGTTTGTTCTTGGCAATATGTTTTCTGTGTATATACTCTTCCTGTTCCAGCCTCAACCTTTCATCGGTAAGCATCATCAAATTCAATCCGTTCTCAAGCGTCCATGCCATATATGGGGTAACGAGTTTCATTATAGAAATCTCATCATGCTTCAACTTTCCTTTTTTCTTGAGCCACAAGCGTCCTACCGGTTCTTCTTTTCCAGGAGCCACAAGATCGAGTACCGGTATTCCAGCCTGACCGACCCATTCAGGTCTGTCATCATTATTCTCTCCGGAGCTCAATTCAATCCATAAATCATCTGATACAGTTATACTTAACACATCTATTCTGACTGCACGCTCTACCATATCAACCACTTCGTTAACTCCGGAAGCATCCTCAGGAACGGAGGCGGTTATGTTCCGACAGACTTCAAGCACTTTGCCCAGCTTGTCCATATAAAGGTTATTCCTGATTCTCCAGAACCTATTAAGGACAACCAATGCTACAGCAAGAACGAAAAAGCCAAGCATCACCATTATCAAAAGTATGTTCAGCAAATATGATTCCCTGTCAAGAGATGCATACCTGCTTTCCAGCTCCTTGTCCTGACGGGTGTAATCAAGAATATCAAGATAGATATTTCTGTTATAATCCGACTGGATTTTCATCCCCATAGCTGAATAGGTACGGCTCAACTGCTCCCTAAGACGGGCTATCCATTCAGGAACAGTCTTTATACCATCTTTGTTTATCCACTTCAACTCTAATGAATAGGGATATTCAGGATTGTATGTCATCAGGCGGTCTGTAGTATCACTACATGCATAGAACTTTTCATGATGCATATTCACATACTGCAAAGCCATATCAAGCAACGGCAAGGCCTTCTCTGGCATACCTATATAATTATAATATGTGGCCATAGTCCTGTACGAGCCTGAAATCTGATACCAGTCGCCGTAATCGCGAAACAAACCGAGCGCCCTTTGTGCCAAATTCAAAGGCAGACTGTCCAATGGGCAATCATACTCGTTTACCGCCTCCAGCCATCCTTTTCTTTTAGATGAAATCAAATCCCTGTTTGATCTGAAATTCAGAATCTCGGCCATAGCCTGCAAAGCATTCGCCTCGAAATACACATAACCTCTTTCAACAGATATCCTAAAGCAGTCCATCAGATATCCAAACTCTCCTATCACAACATCATCCGCAGTTGGAGCAGAATACATTCCTCCCGACCCTCTCATATACATATAATTGAGAAACTGAGCGGTATCTGACTCTATCTTATTGATATCAATGGCATCAATCTCAGCCATTGATTCTTTTTCCTGCTGCAAATAATAAAAATATACTCCTGAAGTTATATGATACTCGGACAGTGCATAGTTAAATCTAGCCGAAAGGATAGAGTCTGTCTCGACCACCCTATCCTGTTTTATTCTCTTAATACGTCTTTGGGCACGATTTCTGTAATCATAAAACTCTTTATTGGATGATGTACGCTGACAAATCTTCATCATTCCGACATCGGCCACAAGACACTCAACCTCATTGTCGGAAAGCTCTATAACTTTTGAGAACAAAGACATGGATTTCTCGAAGTCCATCGCCATGTACGCACAGAAACCCATATTGTTAAGCACCTGAGGGAATTCAGAATAATCAGGTGATGCCAAAAGATATGCCTGATTGGCAACCTCTGTCGCCCTGGACAAATCTTTATAGCGTAATCTGTAAGAAAGGCTATTCAATGAGTCAATCTCCGATACGACTTCGTCAGGTATTTCATATTTATTACATGAAATACAAGCTACAAATAATGACAATACAATAAACAAATCGAAGATTTTTCTCATCCTGACCTCCTAATATTAAACAATAACAACCGAATTATCGGATTTCACCGGAAGTACTCACCTCCGCAGTACCACACTTCCAAGGGGAACAACAGTTTGTTGACAATACATTCAAACAAAAAGGTTGTATCACTCCCACTTAACCGAAGTAATACAACCCCCTAAATAAAGCGTTGTCCCAAACATTATTTCTTAGATTCTTCCAAAGAAGCTTTTCTAAATTCTTTCAACACTTTTTCCAAATCCAAAGAAGCCTTACGTGCACGTGTACCGGCAGCTTTGTTACCTTTTTCAGCTTGCTGAGTAGCATCAGCAACAAGAGCAGCGCTCAATTCCTGAATTTTTTCAATTAATTCGTTCATAAATTATAATTTATTAAATTTTTAAATACCAAAACCGTTTATTATAAACCGCTTAGTATCTTCAAAGTAAATATAAAAACTTGGATTTACATCATAGCAGATGTGATATTTTACATCATTTAACCAAAAAATGCGCAATCTTATATCTTATTATCTATTTGTCTGATTTCTTTTTACAAAACGGAAAAATTATATGTTACCATCATCATTTGGATGACAATACCTCTATCTCAACGACATTTACTGTCTTACTGTCAATACGGAAACGGTTGTCTGTCCTTTCATTGACCAACCATACTATTTCCTCACCTGAAGTAACGACCATAACATTCTCTTTCTCAAACAATGACAGCTTCCTGTCGCGTAAATAATCACGTACTTTCTTAAAGCCTTTCATGCCGAAAGGAACAAACTTATCGCCTGATTTCCATTTACGTAATTTCAACTCACCACAAAGTTTATCAGCATCAATATATGCTATGTTATTGCATTTGGTAACTTCAAAACCTGACTCCACTGAAAACATTCGCACATTAAGTCTGTAATCTTCTTCACCGGCATTCCTCTCTCTCAATAAAAGCTGTTCCCTATCTCTAAGCAAAACCCAATCATTGGAAAAGAACATTTTGCCGGAAGTCGATTTAAGGCTTCTCATTACATCCTTTATCTGCGATGAATTAAATCCCAACGGGGACAACCATTCATACAATACTGCCTGTGGAGATACTTCACACAAAAGTTTTTCTATTGACATGCCATCAGGAGAAACCATTACACGCTCGATTGAAGAATTAATAGCCTGTCTGTATATGGCTGCTACATCCGCCAACCGTTGTGCAGTCTCGCATACCGACTCGCAAAACGAAGGATTTATCTGTTTAAAAAGAGGTATAATGTCAAGTCTTATTTTATTACGTGTGTATATATCTTCCAGATTTGTGCTGTCTGTAACATAATCCTGTCCGATTTGTCTCAGATATTCAAGAATATCATCTCTTCCAGCTTCAAGTAACGGCCGTACTATAAATCCGTTCTTAGGCATTATTCCTTTCAAACCGTTTATCCCTGTACCACGTGAAAGGTTCAACAAGAAAGTTTCAACACTGTCATCCCTATGATGAGCAACAGCTATGCACGAAGCTCCGTACTTCTTGCGTATTTCATCAAACCATCCGTAACGGAGTTCACGGGCTGCCATTTCTATAGACAAGGAGTTTTCACGGGCATAATCCGATGTCTGAAAATGAACAACCTCGAGAGGAACAGAAAGTCCCGCACAAAGTTTTCTTACAAAATCTTCGTCTCTGTCCGATTCGGCAGCACGCAAATGGAAATTACAATGTGCCGCCACACAGTCATATCCCAACGACAGCAATATACGCAATAATGCTACAGAATCGGCTCCCCCACTCAAGGCAACCACAAGTTTGTCTGTTTTGCCAAACAGCACTTTTTCACTTATATATTTTTCTATCTTACTTTCTAACATATTGCAAAAATAACGTTTTTATATATACAATAATAATGATAGAGACAATTTTATGACAATACGAAACAACATGACACATCCGACCGGAAACGAAAGCATCAATTTTATTATTTAAAAACAATCTAAATAACTTGCATAAAAAATTACTATCATCTATCTTTGCCAAAAATTAGCAATAAAAATGAAATTATCTGAACTCAAAACAGGAGAAAAAGGAGTAATAGTAAAGGTATTAGGCCACGGGGGTTTCAGAAGAAGAATCATCGAAATGGGATTCATCAAAGGAAAAACCGTTGAAGTGATACTTAACGCTCCACTCAAAGACCCTATCAAATACAAGATTATGGGATATGAAATATCATTACGCAGACAGGAAGCGGAAATGATAGAAATAATCAGTGAGGAAGAAGCAAGAAAAACAGGCAGAGACACATCTTTGTACGATCCCATTTCGGAAAACATCCCGGTTACGGAAGAACAAATGAAAATCCTTGCACAAGGGAAAAGACGTACTATAAACGTTGCCTTAGTAGGCAATCCCAACTGCGGAAAGACTTCCCTATTTAACATAGCATCAGGTTCGCACGAGCATGTAGGCAACTATAGTGGTGTGACAGTTGACGCCAAAGAAGGCTTTTTCGATTTTCAGGGATATCATTTCAGGCTTATCGATTTGCCTGGAACTTACTCATTATCAGCTTATAGCCCTGAAGAACTGTACGTCAGGAAACATATCATAGAAGAAACGCCTGACGTAATAATCAATGTGGTTGACGCCGGAAATATAGAACGGAACCTGTACCTCACCACACAGCTTATCGACATGAATGTGAGAATGGTTATCGCTCTTAACATGTACGACGCCCTGCAAAACAGCGGAAACAAACTTGACATTAAGAAACTAAGCCAATTATTGGGAGTTCCTGCCGTTCCGACTATAAGCCGTACAGGAGAAGGCATAGACGAGCTGTTTCACGTAATAATAGGACTGTACGAAGGTGCCGACTTCATGGGGCAGAAGGAAGAAATACAGAATGAGGCTCTTCAGGAATACCGTAAATGGCATGATGCATACGTGCCCGACCATAAATACGGAAGTCACAAGGAAGAGGAAAACGACTTTACTCCCAAAAACTTCATACGTCATATCCACATTAACCACGGTCCGGAACTGGAAAGAAGCATTGAGGCTATAAAGAAGGAAATAGGAAAGATTGAAAATATAAGACATAAATATTCCACACGTTTCCTGGCTATAAAAATGCTGGAAAACGACAAGGATATAGAACGTCGTATTATTTCCGACATGCCTAATGCCGACACAATAATAGAAATCAGGAATAAAGAAGCCGAAAGGCTTAAAGCCGTGCTTAACGAAGACAGCGAACAGGCTATAACCGACGCCAAATATGGTTTCATTTCAGGAGCCCTGAAAGAGACATATACGGACAATAATCAGAACACGGAAATGTTCACACGTATAGTGGACAGCATAGTAACCCACAGAATCTGGGGATTTCCTATATTTTTCATATTCCTATACATAATGTTCGAGGGCACTTTCGTAATCGGCGACTATCCTATGCAAGCCATAGAATGGCTGGTAGGCGTAATAGCACAGACTACAGAATCGCTCATGCCCGAAGGTCCTTTAAAAGATCTGATAATAGACGGTATTATAGGAGGTGTGGGAGGAGTTATTGTATTCCTGCCTAACATACTTATACTATATACCTTCATTTCGATTATGGAAGACTCAGGATATATGGCACGTGCAGCATTCATAATGGACAAGATAATGCACAAGATGGGGCTTCACGGTAAATCATTTATACCTCTCATAATGGGATTCGGCTGTAATGTACCTGCAATCATGGGTTCACGCATCATAGAAAGCCGCAAGTCAAGACTTGTGACAATGCTTATAACGCCTTTGATGTCGTGCAGTGCCCGTCTGCCTATTTACCTAATTCTGATAGGGGCATTTTTCCCAAGCCATGCCAGTCTTGTTTTACTTGGCATTTACAGTATAGGTATCATTCTTGCAATCATTATGGCAAGGGTTTTCAGCAAGTTCATAGTGAAAGACGATGACACTCCATTTGTTATGGAACTTCCTCCTTACAGAATGCCTACCGCAAAATCAGTATTAAGACATACGTGGGAGAAAGGTGTTCAATATCTGAGGAAAATGGGTGGCATAATAATGGTTGCTTCCATCATAATATGGTTCCTGGGATATTACCCTAACCATGACCAATATTCATCACAGGCAGAACAGCAGGAAAATTCATACATCGGCCAGATAGGAAAAGCCATAGAACCTGCAATAGAGCCTTTGGGATTTGACTGGAAGATGGGAATCGGTATCCTGTCCGGAGTAGGCGCAAAGGAACTTGTTGTAAGTACACTTGGAGTTTTATATGCAGATGATGAAGAAGTAGATAGTGTAAGCCTTGCCGAACGTCTCAATATCACGCCCCTTGTAGCCTTCGGATATATGCTGTTTACATTGATTTACTTTCCGTGTGTTGCCACAATTGTTGCAATAAAACAAGAATCGGGCAGTTGGAAATGGGCAATATTTGCAGCCACATATACCACAGTCCTGGCATGGATAGTATCATTCCTTGTGTATCAAATCGGAAAATTGTTTATGTAAATGGATATTCAAACTGTAATAATAAGTATAATAATAATCCTGTGCGTAGTCTTTGTAGGACTACGCATTTACAGGTTATTGTCCGGTAAAGGTAAGTCGGCATGCGACTCATGCACAGGTTGTGCGCTAAAAAATACGTGCCAAAAGAAATAAAAAGAACTTTTTTTCGCCAAAGTATTGCATATTTAAAAAAAAGCAGTACCTTTGCATCGCATTTGAGAAAAACGACATCAAATGACTTCCGGTTCCTTGGATGAGTGGCTTAGTCAGCGGTCTGCAAAACCGTGTACGGCGGTT
>OGCN01000092.1_pt1 | contig 144403 bp, 126 predicted proteins | sample 1570181 | NCBI WGS metagenome assembly OGCN01 (sample SAMEA4370584, study PRJEB24528) | human gut metagenome | reverse complement strand
TTAGGGCTCATTGGGGACTTGCACCCGTTAGCTAATACTCATGCCGAGCGTACTATAAAAAAATTAGGATATGCACAAATAGCACATCCTAATTTTAAAATCAATATATATCTATATGTTTTTTGAATTAATTATAACTATCTACCAAAGAAATAACCTTCAACTGTTCCTTGAATACAGACAGAGACAAATCTGTCTTAACATTAATTGTTACTTCCTTACCTGGCAACAAATCAAAATAGTTATCTTCAAAGAAATTATCTATTCCGGACAGTGACATGAATACTCCACGGGCAAAGACATCTGATTTCAAAGTAACATCATATCCGCCTTCTGCCTTCTTAGCACTCCAAGAAATATTAGCTTTCTCATAATTCATATCTTTCTGTTCGGCTGCATAAGCTACATTGGTATAAGTTTTATCTTTAGTCTCGAATTCTGTATAAATTATCACATCATTCTTTGACTTGCCTCCCAATACATCATTAATTGCTGATTCAAATACAAGCTCAGAACCGTTTACTGGAGTTTTCAATGACATTGACTTATCATAAACCACATTGCCTTTCATATCCATCACCTTGAGAGAGAATTTTCCGCTTACTGCTTTCAGATAATCAGATACAAGATGAACTGTAAGTTTTTCATTCAAAACAACTGGAGAAACAAGTATCATATCGTAAGCTTTCTTTGCAAAATAATGCTGAGCTTTCCAGCGTCCATAATAGTCACGGCTTGCCCATGAAGCTACAGGCCAACAGTCATTGTGCTGCCAGAACAAAGAACCCATGCAGTAAGGCATATCCCTACGGTGTGCTTCCATTGCTGTCTTTATGGCATCGCCCTGAAGAATCATACCTACATACAGGAAGTGTTCGAAATCCTTAGGTTCATTATAGCTCTTGAGCATATATTCCTTTATACGGTTGTTGGCAAATGAACCGCCGCGCTGATGCGACATCATTACTTCCGAATTAATATCATGGTCTCTCTTTTCAGGAGCATAAAGTTTCACTGATTCATATTCAGGGAACGACTGGAATCCGTATTCAGAGAAGAAACGGCTGCGCTCTGTATTATATTGTGATATAGGATGATTTCCATGCCATACTCCCCAGTAATGAGAATCACCGTTCACTCCGTCTGATTTTCCTTCAGGATAAGCCATTGGCGATGAGCCTCTATATCCAGTTCCGCTTCCATACTCTTCTACAACTTCAGGAAGAAGCTTAAAATAAAGTTCGTAGAAATCGTTCCATAGACTGTCGGCATATCCGTTGCCCATAGCCTCGTATTTGCGCTTCCAACCCCATCCGAACCATGCATCCAGATTTTCATTGTTACCGCACCACAGGGCAATACATGGATGATTTCTCAAACGGCGAACATTGTCTATAGCCTCCTGACGTACATTTTCCATAAAAGCGTCATCACCCGGATATAGCGAGCAGGCAAACATAAAGTCCTGCCAAACCAGAATACCGTGTTCGTCGCATAAATCATAGAAGATGTCATTTTCATAGATACCTCCTCCCCAAATACGAAGCATGTTCATATTAGCATTCTTGGCATCCAATATTGTACGTTCGTACTTTTCATCAGTCACTCTTGGAAGGAAGTTATCGCTAGGAATATAATTGGCTCCTTTCATAAAGACCGGCTTTCCGTTTAACTCAAAGTATAGAGTTGTTCCTGCCTCATCTTTATCTTCCACCACTCTCAATGATCTGATACCTATTCTATCATCAACCGAATCCTTAGTTCCGTCACTCATTGCCACTGTAGTGGTAAAATCATACAAGTACGGATTACCCAATCCGTTTGTCCACCAAAGCTTTGGATTCTTTATGGTGTAATCCAAAGTGACCTTATTCATACCCTTTACAAGATCAACCTTTTTCTGGGATACCACCTTCCCGTCGGCTTTTACAGATACAACAGCTCCGGAAGCATCATCATCGGAAATAATTTCTACTACTGAAGAGAGTCTGGCAGAACCTGAATTTACTTTATTCTGTATAAGCTGTACGTTTTCTATCCTTACATCATTCCATGCTTCAAGATAAACAGGTCTCCATATACCAGAAGTAACCAATCGTGGCCCCCAGTCCCAACCGTAATGATAGCCTGCCTTACGGGCAAAAATACCGATTTTTCTGTCCAGCAGGCCTCCGTTTTCTGACTGGTCATTTCCGGACTCCAACTGATAAGGAAGAGCTTCCCATTTTGGCATATCTATTTTTATAGGTGAATGGAAATAGACTCTTAATTTATTGTCGCCTTTCTTCAGTATTCCTTTTACATCGACGCTCCATTCCCTGAACATATTGTCGGCTTTAAGAATCAATGAGTCGTTTAGATATACATCGGCGTATGTGTCAAGGCCTTTAAACACAAGACACTGATTTGATGAGTTCAAGACCTTATCTTCTCCGATAATAACAGTTTCGTATATCCAGTCTTCCTTATCCACCCATTGAACAGCCCTTTCATTCAATCTGAAAAAAGGATCGTCTATTATCGCATTGTCCATCAAATCGGTATGAACAACTCCAGGCACAGTGGCATTGTACCAGTTATTCAGTCTTGCCTGTCGGAATTTCCAGCCTTCATTAATATTCTGTCGATAAACATCGGCATACAGGTAATTACCTGAAACGGCAGCCTGAAGGATTAAAGCTGCAAATAATTTTTTTCCTATAAATTTCATAGTATTATATGTTTTAATAAATGATTTTTGGATATTAAAAAACTCACTCTCCTCTCTCCCTATACTTCTGAGGAGACATCCCTACCTGCTTCTTGAAGAATGTTCCGAAACTGGAAGGATTAGGGAAATTAAACTCATCGGATATTTCCTGCACTGTTTTGTTCGTACTGTCAAGCATTGCCATCGATTTACGGATTATAGCTTTGAATACCAATTCCTGAACGGTATATCCACAGACGGCTTTCGAAAGTCCGGAAAGATACTTCGGAGAAAGAAACAGTTTGTCGGCATAGAACTCAACTCCGCGTTCTGACATGAAATAACGGTCGATAAGTTGGATGAGACGGAGAAATATTTCCGTACGTCTTGCTCCTACAGAATTTTCGGAAAGGAATCTCTTCTGAAATACGGAACAAAGACGATATGTAAGAGACAATAAAAGAAGGCGCTTTTCGTAAACAGGGAAAAAGTCATCCTGTTCCGGCTGTTCTGTTCCGATGAGTGATATATATCCTGCCACATCATCTTCATCGCCGGTATTCCATACACAATGTGTTTCCGGCGACATCTGCGAGTAGAGGTGCACGGAATAAACCATATTCCCGAGAACATCACGTATTGGCGACACCTTATATATAATAATACTTACTTCCAGATTTTCAGACTGACCGGTTATTCGAAAAAAAGAACCTTCATGGATGAAAACGGTCTCACCCGTTTGTGCCGCATAACATTTACCGGAAAGATTAAAATCAAACTTACCGGTATGGCATACAATCAGACCTATACCGAAATTGACGAATCCCTTTTTCATACTTTCCGGAAAATCAAAAACCGGTCCGCCCGATGAACATACATCAGACTGACCGGATATTTTTTCTTCCAGCTTTATTAATCTTTCAGAACTGTTTATCATAAGCCTTTTATTAGTTGACAAGGTATCAGTTACGAGTTGACAAGGTTTCCTTTCATATATAAAAACCTTTGTATTAACTTGTCAACTGAAGCCTTGTATCTAAACAACGGCTAAGTTAGTAAAATTACCGGACTTAGCGGAAAAAATTCACGCTAAGCCGATAATTTCCTCTTGCGATATGGATAAACAAGAACGAAAAGCATAGAAATCATACATCCATAGAATGTCCAGCCTGACATTTCCTTCACAGCCGAGAGTGTAGCCTGAACCTGTACCTTACCCTTTGTTGATATGGCAGCCATGTTCTCTGCTTCGGTTTCACTCTTACCCTGATAGAGCATTCCTCGCACTGTCTGGTCGTAAGAAGCTGCATTCTGTGCTTCTACCCTATCTACGTCATGTGCGAAACGTGTGATGTAATGTTGCTGGCGATGCTGAAGCACATTGGTATAAAGTGAAGTACCAATACATGGTCCTAAAATCATACGTACAGAAAGCATTATGCAAATCCAAGTGGACATATATTTGTACGGCATACGCTGATTGGCATGTACAGCAGCAAGAGAATATAACAGCATCATCCCTGTAGAACGGATTATCACCGGATATTTCATCCTTTCATACAATCCTGCTGTCTGTACTTCGAAATACATGAACAGTGCCGACATTCCTATCAGAAGAAAGCCCATTCCGAAAAGGTATTTCAGTTTCACTCCTTTTGAACCCAATACTATGGCTATTACCGCTCCTATGAAATATCCCAATATGCTCCAGTTGCCTAGGGCGGCATTCTGCCAGTTGTCAATCTTCATGCCTACTCCGGTGAAGACATTTACAAACATGGAACTGGTGTTGAATATCATCAGCAGAAGAAAGAGTACAAAACCCATATTGATGGTACGCAAACGGAACACTTCCATCATGAAATACGGCGAACGTCCGGAAGATTCCATATAGAAGAAGGCTGCACCGAACACCACGGCAAGCACAGTGGAACGGACTATTGTAGGATCGGAATACCAGTCGAGAGTCTTGCCGTAAACCAATACATAGACTATACACGTCATCATAGCGCTGAAAACTGCTACACTTCCGAACTTGCGGAAATTGATAGGGAAACGTCGGCTGTTATAGCTATGATAAGGCATTGTCACCATTATAATAAGTATGGCTGCAAGTGTCATTCCCATCATGTAGTAATACACATCCTGCCACTGATATTCGTATGCCAGCCATGCTGTGAGCGATGTTCCTATCTGTCCGAGTATCATGAAGAAGAGGTAGATAATAGGCATACTCTTGCTTTTTTCTGCATCAAGGGCATCCCAACCTTCTTCCGTGGTCGGTTCCATTCCGGGAGTGATATTCCTTGTAGCTTCCATTCCGAAAGCGTATTTTATCAGGGTAAAGAGATTCACCATCATAAGCACCATACGGAGGAAACCCATGATAAGGCTGCACAATGCAAGAAGGAAGATACTGTCGGTGACAGCACACACATAACTGAGGATGTACAAAAGTGAAAACCCCACCACGCACATCATCTTTTCACGACGGATACATACCAGCTGATAGAAGAATGGAGCGAAGGCTGCCATACCTATTGAGGTGACGAACCCCACGAACTGGATATGTTCCGACTGGATTCCCAGTCCGCTTGTCATCTCACCGCTGTTGGCAGTATATACTCCACCAACAGTCAGTATCGGGATGAAAAGCAGTATCAGCAGGATTATACCTACAGGTTTGGGAACCCAATTATAGAATGGATAATTCTTTGACATAGATTATAATTTTGCTTTCACAATAACCATCATTCCGGCAGCAAGACGTTCATTGTCTTCCTTGCTCAGCCCTTCGAAATCTATTCTTACAGGAACACGCTGACGTATCTTCACAAAGTTTCCGGCTGAATTGTCGGTTGGAACGAGTGAGTATTTTGAACCTGTGGCACCGGATATGGCTGTAATCTTTCCTTTGAATTCCTTGTCGCTGATAGCATCTACCGTAAGTGTAACCTCCTGACCTATATGAAGGTTTTCCACCTGTGTTTCCTTATAGTTGGCTATCACCCATTTCTGTGTATCAGGCAATATATAGGTTATGGTCTGTCCGGCAGAGATGAACTGTCCTTCCTCTATTGCGCGGCGTCCCAACTGTCCGTCGCATGGTGCTGTAACTACTGTGTATGAAAGATTGAGTCTTGCCATTTCGAGTGCAGCCTGTGCGCGCTGTATGGCAGCTTCCATGTTCTGACGACGGGTTGATACTTCGTTCACTCCCGACATTGCTGCTTCCTGCTGACGTTTCAAAGCCACGAGTTTTTTCTTAGTTGCCTCATATTCTGTCTCTATTTGCTCGAGTTGGATAGGTGTGGCAGCATTTCTCTGAAGAAGGTTTTCGTAACGTTTGCGATCTTTGTCCAGTTTAGCCAGACGGATTTCCACTTCGGAGATTGAAGCCTCATAAACCGAAGCGGAAGCCTTTGTGGTCTGGAGTGTCTGACCTATAACTGATGCTCCTGCCATGGCATCTTTCAGTGCAGCCTCCGCTTCCATCACACGGATACGGTATTCACGGTCGTCGAGAACCATCAGTGTGTCGCCTTTCTTCACAGTCTGATGTTCTGTGAAATACACCTTTTTTATATATCCCGAAGCACGGAGATTTACCGGCGAAATGTATTGTTCTATCTGTGCGTCATTGCTTGTTTCGTTAAGTTTGTAGCTGAAGAACATTACTCCAATCTGATAAAGCCCTATCAAGAGGATTATAATTCCGAATGTACTTGCCAGCATCTGACGGCGGCGTTGTTTTCTGAGTTTTGCAGCTTGTTGCTCAAGTGTATTTTTCTTTATATCAAGTTCTTTTGTTTCCATATCGTTTTTTATTTGAAGTTATTTATATAGGTGACAAGTTAACGAGTTGACAAGTTAACAAGGAGAGAACCTTCTAACAACTTGTAACTGAAACCTTGTTTACTATTATTTTAATAATGTCTCAAGTTTTCCTGTAAGTTTCAGCATCGTAAGATTATTCACGCGGTAGTTATAATGTGCTGTCACATAGTTGTTCTGTGCCTCACTCATACGCATTTCGTCCTGAAGTACTTCTGTCATTGACGCCACTCCTTCACGGTAGCGGTCGGAAGTCACTTCGTAAACGTCTTCAGCCAACAGGTAGTTATCTTTTTGTTTAGTGAAATTGCGACGGCTGTTCATAAGGTCGTTCGTGGCATTCAGATACTGAGTTCTGAAACTTTTCAAAGCGTTTTCGTACGACAGTTTCGCATTTTCAATGTCAAGTTTCGCCTTTCTTATCTTCGAACGTTTGTCAAGTCCGTCGAATATCGGCACTCTTAATGTCAGACCTATACCTGATGAGTTATACCATTTGCTTGACGGTCCGTCATGAAACCAGTTCTTCGCCTTATCAGTGAATGCTGAATACATGAAACTTCCGGTAAGCGACAACGAAGGAATATATCCCTGCGAAATCATTTTCTTCTGTTTCTCAGCCAGCGTACTTTGTTTCTTAAGCAATTCCAGTTCCGGCTGACCTTCGTACAGACCGCTCATTTCTACAGGAATGATGCTTTCAGTATCCACCGGAGTGAGTGTGATGTCTGTTTCAGCAGGATAGTCTATCACATATTTCAGCATGTTGATTTGTTGTGTGAGCATTGCCACGGCATTATCATACTGCACCTGAAGGTTTTCGAGATTGATATTTACACGCTTCACATCCACTTCCATTGCCATACCATTGTCGAAGAAAGCAGTAGTGATATCCCTCAGTTCTTCCAGACGGGTGATGTTTTCTTTCACTATGGAAATCTGCTCGGCTGTACTCTGGCCCAGATAATACATCTTTGTGATTTGCATTATCAGATCCTCGCGTGCCTTGTCGTAAGACAGGGTGTTTATTTCGTCCATCATCTTGGTAACCGACATGGCTGTATAGATGGTCTGGTTGTAGAGAGGCATCTGAAGTTGCAGTCCTGCCGACGCGTTATACTGCAACGTCTTTGTCACGTTGTAAGGATTACCGTATGCCGAGCCGTCGGTAACTGAAACGGGAGGGTTAAAATTGTCGTTGAATGATGCCACAGCATTGATTTGTGGTAGAAGCTTGGAACGGTTCTCCGAAATGCTGTGCTTTCCTTTGATAATTTCGTTGCGCTTGGACTGCAGTGTGAGGTTATTCTCAATACCTATCTGCAGACATTCTTCCAGCGTCAACACCTGCTGCGCTCCAAGAGGAAAAAGCGAACAGGCAAAAGCAAAATTGAGTAATAGTCTTTTCATATCGTTTTTCTTGTTTATCCGGCGCAAAGTTAGGATGTTACGCTCAGATAATCGCTACGATATTTTCGCTTTGACTGTTCATATTTTCCCTTTAAAACGGAACTGTCAGATGGTAATTTAATATACACTAAAAATCAATGCAATCAAGCCTCAAAAAAAAACGTGCGCACATTCGATTCAAAACGGACGCACGTTCGACCTGAAATGGACGCACGTTTTACCTGAAACTTGCGCACGTTTTTTTAATGGTCAAAAATAGGTTATAATTTAGCTTTTTTCAATCGCAAACTGTTAGTAACAACACTTACACTGCTCATCGCCATGGCAGCACTGGCTATCATCGGATTTAAAAGAAAACCGTTTATAGGATATAGGACACCTGCCGCTACAGGGACACCTATTAAATTATATATAAACGCCCAGAACAGGTTCTGGCGGATAGTACGCACAGTATGACGCGAAAGGCTTATAGTGTCTGCAATCTTCTCCAGATTAGATGAAATGATAGTCACCTTTGCAACATCCATGGCGATATCGCTACCTTTACCCATGGCAATACTCAAATCAGCCTCAGCAAGGGCGGCACTGTCGTTTATACCGTCGCCTGCCATTGCCACTACCCTGCCCTGAGAACGGAGTGTCCTGATAAACTCAGCCTTCTGCTGTGGAGTGACTTCCGACTTATAGTCGTCCACTCCCGACAATCCTGCCATATAACGTGCAGGAGCATCGGCATCTCCGGTAAGCATTACTACTTTTATACCCATACTCTTCAGTCTGGATATTGCCGCAGCGGACGATTCTTTCATCTTGTCTGTTATGGCACACAGGCACAATACCTTTTCATTATCGGCAAACCATATCACTGTCTTACCCTGCGCGGCAAGTGTTGATGCTTTTTCTTCCATATCAGAAGGTATAACAATTCCGCAGGATGAAATCAAACGTCTGTTTCCTGCAATATATGTTTTCCCGTCGCTAATACCTTTTACTCCCTGACCTGTTATGCTTTCAAAACCTGTAATTTCAGCCGGCTCTGTTCCTATACTTTGAACAACAGCCATAGCCAACGGGTGTTCTGAGTGTTTCTCCAGTCCGCACAATATACTTTTGGCATCATCTGTCCCGTTTACCCACATCCAGTCTGTAACCACCGGTTTGCCTTCGGTGATAGTTCCTGTTTTGTCAAGGACCACAGTATCAACATTGCGGGCTATCTCCAGACTGTCGGCATCCTTAATCAGTATTCCCATCTCGGCTCCCTTTCCTATACCCACCATAATGGCCGTTGGTGTGGCAAGTCCCAAAGCACACGGACAGGCTACAACCAGCACTGTAACAGCAGCTAGAAAACCATGGGTAAGTCCACTTTCGGAATCCAGAGATACCCAAAGAACGAATGAGAGTAAAGCTATTGATATGATAATAGGGACGAATATTCCTGCCACTTTATCTACAAGTTTCTGGACGGGTGCCTTGCTTCCCTGAGCATCCTGAACCATTTTTATGATTTGAGCCAGAACAGTCTCACTGCCTACCTTCTCTGCCAAAAATCTGAAACTTCCCTTCTGGTTGATAGTTCCGGCATAAACCTTTGAGCCTTTCTCTTTCAGTACGGCAACAGGTTCGCCGCTCAACATACTTTCGTCAACGTATGACGAGCCTAAAACCACAGTACCATCTACTGCTATACGCTCACCTGGCTTCACCACTACTGTATCACCAACCATAAGCATGTCAATATCTGTCTCCATCTCCGTACCGTTCCGCATCACTGTCACCTTTTTAGGCTGGAGTCCCATAAGTTTCTTTATCGCTTCGGCTGTATTTCCCTTTGCCCTATCCTCCAATGTACGTCCCAAAAGGATAAAGGCTACTATCATAGATGCCGCTTCGAAATATACATGAGGAATTATTCCGTGACGTAGAAGATAGTCCGGAAAGAACATATTGAACAGACTGAAAAGAAAGGATATACCAGTGCTCAATGCTACGAGTGTATCCATATTTGCGCCACCTTTCGTGAGGAGTTTGAAGGCATTGACGAAAAATCCATTTCCCAGTCCGAAGACAACTACAGCGGAAAGTACTGCCATTATATGTGAGGCATATGGCATATCGTGAAAGAACATTGCTATCACCGATACGGGAAGAGCAAGAAGTATGGCCAGAAGAGTCTTTATCTTCAATATCTTGTAATGACTCTTGCGTGCTTCTTCAGCTTCTTTCTGCACCTCTTTCTTTTCTTCAATAATAAGGTCGAAGCCTATTTTACGGACAGCTTCCTTCAATTGTTCCGGAGTGCATTCGTCAGGATTGTACTCCACAGTAGCCATTGCAGCCGCAAGATTAACAGATGCGCTTATTATTCCGGGTTGCTTGTTCAATGTCTTGTCAACACGGGCCGAACATCCTGCACAACTCATTCCAACTACTGGAAAACTCTTTTTTACGGTTTTCATTGTTTCTATCATTTTTTATACGGATGCAAAGGTATTGATTTTTAAAGACATTATCAGAACGACAGACAGAGTCATGAAATGAATAGTATTTTTTAACTATTAGCATGACCTATTATCAACGGAATTGCTTAATTTTGAAAATACGAACTTTAAAACTATAGACATTATGAATACTAATCCAGTTTTCAGTCTGAACATTCCTACCAAACTGATGTTCGGATGTGGCGAAATAAAGAATCTTGCCACTGAGCAACTTCCAGGAAAGAAAGCCATGATTGTTATCTCAGCAGGTTCATCAATGCGCAAATACGGTTATTTGGACAAGGTTATAGAACTGCTTAAAGAAAACGATGTGGATTCAATAGTATATGACAAGATACTTCCTAACCCTATAAAAGACCATGTGATGGAAGGGGCAGCCATTTGCCGCGAAATGAAGTGTGACATGCTTATCGGACTTGGAGGCGGAAGTTCAATCGATTCTGCAAAAGCCATAGCAGTAATGGCATGCAACGATGGCGATTACTGGGATTACATCCAGAGCGGTTCTGGTAAAGGACGTCCTGTAAAAGGTGCATTGCCTGTCATCGCCATACCTACAACAGCCGGTACAGGTACAGAGGTTGACCCGTGGACTGTAATAACAAATACAGAAAAAACAGAGAAAATAGGTTTCGGATGTCAATACACTTTCCCTAAACTGTCAATAGTGGATCCTGAAATGATGCTTTCAGTTCCACCACAGCTGACTGCATATCAGGGATTCGACGCTTTCTTCCATGCTTCGGAAGGATTTATTGCAAACTGCGCTACACCTATCAGCGACCTTTATGCACTGGAAGCCGTGAGACTTCTCTATAAATATCTGCCTGTTGCAGTAAAAGACGGACGCAATCTTAAGGCAAGAGCCAAAGTGGCTTGGGGTAGCACTCTAGCCGGACTGGTGGAAGCTACATCAAGATGTGTGTCGCAACATGCATTGGAACATGCCATGAGTGCAAAATATCCTGAACTTCCACACGGTGCAGGACTTATCGCACTGAGTGATGCTTATTTCGAGACATTCAAGAATGACTGCATGAAACGCTATATGAAAATGGCGGAAGTAATGACTCAGAAAAAGAGTAACAGACCGAGCGACTTCCTAGAAGCACTTGCTCTGATGAAAAAAGAATGCGGAATGGACAACCTGAAGCTTAGCGACTGGGGCATGAAACCGGAAGATCTGCCTGACATGGTTACCAACGCAAGAGACATAGCCGGAGGATTCTACCGCTTCGATGTCCGCCCACTTACAGACGAGGAAGTTCTGGAAATATATAAGAAATCGTACAAATAAAAAAAACTTTCACAATATCTCCAATACCGATTATGGGATTGGAGATATTTTCATTATTGAGGAAAAGATATATCATAACATAAAACAATGGACTCACTAAAAATCAACAAAGTACAGATCAGAAATCTACAAATCGAAGATTATGACCAGCTGGCACAATCGTTCACACGTGTTTACTCCGACGGAAGCGACGTTTTCTGGACACACAAACAAATAGAAAAACTTATAAAGATTTTCCCGGAAGGACAGATAGTTACAGTGGTAGATGAAAAGATTGTGGGATGCGCCCTGTCAATAATAGTAAACTATGACGACGTAAAGAACGACCACACTTACGCTCAGGTGACAGGTAAGGAGACATTCAACACTCACAATCCGAAAGGAAACATCCTTTACGGTATAGAGGTGTTCATTCATCCGCAATACAGAGGACTGCGACTGGCACGACGTATGTACGAATATCGCAAGGAATTGTGCGAGGAACTGAACCTGAAAGCCATCATGTTTGGCGGTAGAATACCGAACTATCACAAATATGCCGACAAGATGCGTCCTAAGGAATACATAGACAAGGTAAGACAAAAAGAAATCTATGACCCTGTACTGACATTCCAGCTATCAAACGATTTCCACGTGCGCAAGGTTATGCGTAACTATCTTCCAAACGATGAGGAATCAAGACACTATGCATGTCTGCTGCAATGGGACAATATCTATTATCAGCCGCCTACACAGGAATATATCAGTCCAAAGACTTCAGTGCGTGTGGGACTGGTGCAATGGCAGATGCGTTCATACAACACACTTGACGATTTGTTCGAACAGGTAGAATTCTTTGTTGACGCTGTATCCGACTACAAGAGTGACTTCATTCTTTTCCCTGAATACTTCAACGCCCCATTGATGGCACATTTCAACAATGAAGCGGAATCGGAAGCAATACGTGGTCTTGCCGCCTATACCGACGAAATACGCGAACGCTTTATAAAACTGGCTATCAGCTATAATATCAATATCATCACAGGAAGTATGCCTCAGATAAAAGAGGACGGACGACTGTATAATGTAGGTTTTCTGTGCCGACGTGACGGTACGACAGAAATGTACGAAAAAATCCACGTCACTCCGGATGAGACAAAGAGCTGGGGACTTACCGGAGGACGTTCCATCAAGACATTTGAAACCGACTGTGCAAAAATCGGTGTACTGATATGTTACGATGTGGAATTCCCTGAACTATCGCGTATTATGGCAGATCAGGGTATGCAGATTCTATTCGTTCCTTTCATGACCGACACACAGAACGCATATAGCCGAGTTAAAGTATGCGCTCATGCCAGAGCAATAGAAAACGAATGTTTCGTCGTAATAGCGGGAAGTGTAGGTAACCTGCCACGTGTACATAACATGGACATACAGTATGCACAATCAGGGGTATTTACTCCTTGCGACTTCACATTCCCTACCGACGGTAAACGTGCCGAGGCTACTCCGAACACAGAAATGATTCTCGTATCTGATGTAGATCTTGACCTATTGAATGAGCTACACACCTACGGTAGTGTAAGAAACCTGAAAGACAGACGAAATGATTTGTATGAGGTGAAGGTTAAGAAATGAAATTAAAAAAAACAAACCGCTATAATCTTCAGACTATAACGGTTTGTTTTTTATTTCTTTGACAACTCCTCAAGAGTTTTCCCTTCATAATCACATATCGCTTTCTTATAAATCATAGGAATTGGAACAGGTTCCTTGGAAGTCACATCATAACCGACAAGCACTGTCAGACATTGACATTTCAATACACCGCTTGACTTGTTTACCGCACGCTGAAGCAATGTCAAACTTTTATTACCCAAATGAACTACTGTGGTTTCAATAATAAGTTCATCGGAAAAAAATACCGGAGCCATGAAGTCTGCATTTATATTTGCCACAACAACCGCAAATTTATTCCAGTCATGCAAATCGCCAAACACATCCTTGAAATAGGTAGTTTTTGCAAGGTCATATAAAGAGAAATACACAGAATTGTTCATGTGTCCGAACTGGTCAACATCACTGAACCGGATTTGAGCCGGTATTACATGCTTAAAATAGATTTCATCTTCCATACAAATATTCTTATTAGGTTATAATGTTCAAATATAATTCTTTTTTTTGTCATTCGTCCACTAATTGACGGAAATATTAGTAATTTTGCCGTCAATAAAATAAATATTCAATAAAAAATAAAACATTATGGAAAATAAACTCAGTAGAGAAACTCTATGCGTACAGGCCGGATGGCAACCTAAAAAAGGTGAACCGAGAGTATTGCCTATATATCAGTCAACAACTTTCAAATATGAAACAAGCGAACAGATGGCACGTTTATTCGATTTGGAAGAGTCCGGTTATTTCTATACTAGACTTCAGAATCCTACCAACGATGCTGTAGCTTCAAAAATAGCAGTTCTGGAAGGTGGTGTAGGTGCTATGCTTACTTCTTCAGGACAGGCTGCCAATTTCTACGCCGTATTCAATATCTGTGAAGCAGGAGATCACTTTGTATGCTCTTCTACTATCTACGGTGGAACATTCAACCTCTTTGCCGTTACAATGAAAAAACTTGGTATAGAATGTACTTTCGTTGATGCTGACGCCAGTGAAGAGAAAATATCAAAGGCTTTCCGTCCTAACACAAAATGTCTGTTTGGAGAAACTATTTCAAACCCAAGTATCAATGTTCTGGATATTGAAAAATTTGCACGTATAGCTCACAGCCATGGTGTTCCTCTGATTGTGGACAATACTTTTGCAACTCCTATCAACTGCCGCCCATTCGAATGGGGAGCTGATATCGTCACTCACTCTACAACAAAATACATGGACGGACACGCTACTTGTGTGGGAGGTGCCGTAGTGGATAGCGGTAACTTCGATTGGGAAGCAAATGCCGACAAATTCCCTGGACTTACAAAACCAGATGAATCTTACCATGGACTTGTTTACACAAAAGCATTCGGTAAAATGGCATATATCACTAAGGCTACAGTCCAGCTGATGCGTGATCTGGGTTCAATACAATCACCGGAAAATGCATTTCTGCTTAATTTGGGATTGGAGACTCTGCATCTGCGTATGCCTCGCCACTGCGAGAACGCTCAGAAAATAGCTGAATGGCTTGAAGCCAACCCTAAGGTAAAATGGGTTAACTATTGCGGACTGAAGAGTAGCAAATATTATGAATTGGGTCAGAAATATATGCCTAACGGTTCATGTGGAGTGATTGCTTTCGGACTGAACGGCAGCCGTGAGGAAGCTATAGAATTCATGGACAACCTGAAGATGATCTGTATCGTAACACACGTGGCAGATGCACGTACTTGTGTGCTTCATCCGGCAAGTCATACACACCGTCAGTTAAGCGATGAACAACTGATTGAAGCCGGTGTGGCTCCTGACCTGATACGTCTTTCTGTCGGTATAGAAAATGTAAATGATATTATATCCGACCTTGAACAGGCTATGGAAAAGGTAAAATAAATTATCATAAAAATAAAAGAACTTCCAAGACGATACAGTCAATTGTATCGCTTAGGAAGTTCTATATAATAATCAAGAAGTTTAGATATTAAGAAAAGTATCAGAACATTTTCTTCTCAGCACAGCAGATAAACTCATCAGCAGTCATATCCTTATAATAAAAAACGTCTGTCACAGGCTGATAAATATAGGATGAGAATTGAAACAGCTGTACAGCTGCAAATTTACGGTCTTTTGAATACATGTAATCCATTCTGATTCCTCCAGTATTTCCACTCCTTACTGTTTTTTCTCCAGAAAAGTTATTACTTTCCAATACAGACTTCAGACTACGGAAATCTGCCGCTTCGTAAAATTCACTTTTTACGGCTATACGACTTTGTGTGGGTGTATAAAACCAGCTATGACTTTTCCAGAAAAGACGAAAAACACCTACTAACAATAATGCGGCACCTATTGTCATAACAAGCATGCTTATTGAAGATGATTCATTTCCTTCCATAATGGATACATAAAAAGCTGCTCCACCTATCAAAATCAAAATAACTGAAAATATGATTGAACGTATGTCTGTACGACGTGAAACATGATCGTGTACATTTGAAAACAATGAATTTGAGTCCATAAAATTTATTTGTCTGATTTTCTAATGAATTAATTATACATAAAATGAATTTCGGAAAGGCACTAACCTTCCTTTAGGATGATACAAACCATCCAATAACAATGAATAAAGAGACAAAAATAGGACTAAATAAGAATATGACACAGCTGGTATAAATACATGATGTGACTACCAGTCATGCCAATACGAAATTTGCTAGAGTTAAGATTTTCGGTTATAACACTCAGATGCTGAATATACTCAGCTATCATCCGGACCGCGTATTTTGCCCAATATACTGAAGTATTGTATATCTGCCTTGCCGTCAACTTGACCATAACGCGGATGTTGACTGCCAGACTTCCTAACTGACTTACATCAGCCGCCAGCATTTCCGTATGTCTGATGTTATAATCAGACAGAAGAAATTTATGAATATTATAATACTCCCTGCATTCCTCTTCTGCTATATTTTCAGATTCATGCCGGCTATTATCAACAGCAGGAGTACAAGAAGTAGTTATGAAGAAAAAACTTCCCCATAAGAAAAGAAACAATATATTTATAAACTTCTTCAATATAGTTATTATTTTACGGCTGTAAAGTTAAGAAAAGATTGGAAGTTAACAAAAAAAATCTCCATAACGGAAAAGTTCCGGAATGGAGATAAATATTTTGTTGGATTATAAGTTTTAATCTTCTACTACCTGAAAATCTTCTTTACCAACACCGCATACAGGACAAACCCAATCTTCTGGAATATCCTCAAATGCTGTACCTGGAGCTATTCCGTTATCTGGATCACCTGTTTCAGGATCATAAACCCAATCACAAACTGTGCAAATGTACTTTTTCATAACGCTTTCTAATTTAAAATAAATGTTAGTCTATTGTTTCAATACTAATTACAAAACAAATGTAATTATAAAAATGTTCACGTCATAATTTATTTAGCAATATTTTTCTTAAATCTTCCATTCCGGCAGAAGCACCTTTAGATATTACGTGTATCTTACGCCCCGATGTTATATTCACCGGATTAGGATCTATCAGATAAACAGGAACGGAAGGATTTACATAATTGAGCAATCCGGCAGCCGGATATACATTCATCGATGTTCCTATTATGACAAAAATATCCGCTTTTTCCACATAGTCTATAGCTGTTTCTATCATAGGGACAGACTCGCCGAACCATACAATGAACGGTCGTAACTGAGAACCGTCATCGGCCAAATCACCGATTTTAACTTCGAAGTTTTCAGGAGCAAGTTCCTTTATATATTTAGGATTGTTTGGCTCACGGCTTGATGTTACTTTTGTAAGTTCTCCGTGCAAATGAATGACGTTTGTGCTTCCTGCACGTTCATGCAGATTGTCAACGTTTTGAGTTACAACAGTTATGTCAAAATCTTTTTCCAACTCAGCCAGAATTTTATGTCCTAAATTAGGTTCCACTTCCAACAACTGCTTGCGTCTGTCATTATAAAAATCTATTACCAGTTTAGGATTTGCGGCATATCCTTCAGGAGTAGCCACTTGCTCTACCGGATACTTTTCCCATAGTCCACCAGAATCTCTGAAAGTACTTATTCCACTCTCGGCACTCATACCCGCGCCTGTCAATACAACTATTTTTTTCATGTTTATCTGTACTTTTTATATGTTGTCACCACAAAAATAAGAAAAATTATCACTCAAAGTTCCTCTGTTTCAAAGAAAAAAGATACCTTTGCCATCCGAATAAATTATTATAATAATATATAACAAAATTCATGGATAAATTCAGTTATGCCATTGGTCTGGGGATAGGCCAAAACTTGTGGAGCATGGGTGCCCGCAACATTCAGGTAAAAGATTTCGCACAGGCAATAAAAGACGTGCTCGAGGGGAACAAAACAGCTATTACTCACGATGAAGCCCGCGAAATAGTAAACAAGTTTTTCACTGAACTTGAAGAAAAAGTAAATTCTGAAAATATAGAAAAAGGCAAGGCCTTCCTTGAAGAAAACAAGAATAAAGAAAACATCGTTACATTGCCAAGCGGATTACAGTACGAAGTAATCAAAGAAGGAAACGGCAAAAAGCCAAAAGCTACTGATAGAGTACGTTGCCATTACGAAGGTACACTTATCGACGGTACACTGTTCGACAGTTCTATCAAGCGCGGTGAGCCTGCTGTATTCGGTGTAAATCAGGTTATTCAAGGATGGGTAGAAGCATTGCAGCTTATGTCAGAAGGTTCAAAATGGAAACTTTACATTCCATCAGAACTGGGTTACGGTGCACACGGTGCAGGCGAAATGATTCCTCCACACAGTACACTGATTTTCGAAGTAGAACTTCTGGAAGTTCTTTAACGGGTAAAAAAACAACAGAATATTAATATCTAAAAAATTAAAAAGTCAAAATGAAAAAAAGTACAGCTTTAATGGTATTGGCTGCTGCAGCCGGACTTGCTTCATGCGGTCAAAGCGGTACTCCTAAAGCAAACATGAAAAGTGACATCGACACACTTTCATACATGGTGGGAGTAAGCAATTCTCAAGGTTTAAAAGATTATGTAGTTGGTCGTCTTGGTGTTGACACTACCTATATGGCAGACTTCATCAAAGGTATCAAAGAAGGTATGAAAAATACTTCTGACAAAGAAAAAGCATATATGGCAGGTATGCAGATTGGCCAGCAGGTAAGTGGTGATATGTACGAAGCAATCAACAACCAGCTGTTTGCAGGCGATTCTACTACAACAATGAGCAAAGAAAACTTCCTGGCAGGTTTCATTGCTGCTGTAGAAGAAAACAGCCTTGTTGCTCCTGACTCAGCTTCTATGTATGTACGTACAAAATCAGAAGAAATCAAGACTAAAGCTCTTGAAGCTAAATATGGCGAATACAAGAAGGAAAACGAAGAATTCCTTGCCAACAACAAGAGCAAAGATGGTATCAAGGTTACTGAAAGCGGACTTCAGTACAGAATCATAAAAGAAGGTAAAGGTGAAATCCCTACTAAAACTTCTCGCGTGAAAGTTCACTACAAAGGTACAATGATCGACGGTACAGAATTCGACAGCTCATACGAACGTAAAGAGCCTACTACATTCCGTGCAGACCAGGTTATCAAGGGTTGGACAGAAGCTCTTACTATGATGCCTGTAGGTTCTAAATGGGAACTTTATATTCCACAGGAACTTGGTTACGGTTCTCGTGAAGCTGGTAAAATCAAACCTTTCTCTACTTTGATTTTCGAAGTTGAACTTATCAGCATTGAGAAATAATCATCAATCAATAGCATAAAAAAATCCGGTAGAATTTATCTACCGGATTTTTTTATATCATATCTCAAGCAACATCATGCTTTCTTTTCCTTGATGTCAGTGTGTGCCTCAACAACATTCACAACATAGTCACCCAGCTTTTCACACTCGGCTATAATATCCATGTAATGAACACCCATCTGATAATCATACTCTTTATTATTAACGTCAACCACATTCTGACCCTTCAATCTGTTTCTATAATTGTTTATCTCATTTTCCAGATTGAATGAGCAATTAACATCCACTGTGTGGTGTGTATCTTCAACCAGTTTTATCATCTGCGACAAAGCCTGATCAGTAAGATTCATCATCTGATGTATATGGTCATACTGTGCACCGGTAAAGTCATCATTGCCACGATTTTTGCGGTTAATGGTACGTGCAATATTGTAACAGCTGTCACCAATACTTTCTATTTCCGTAACTTCACGGAGCATACCCATTATCTGCACCTTACTTTCGGAACTCAATCTTCCTTCGGATACCTGATTAAGATATTTTGCAATCTCCAGCTCCATATTATCGCTGATATTTTCGTATTTCTCTATTCGGCTGAACAGTTTGTTGAATTCCGATTCATTTTTGACATGCAACAAGTCGCGTACCATACCGAACATACGCTGAATACGTTCTGCAAAAAGATTGATTTCTTTTCTAGCCTGAAGAATAGACAATTCGGCTGTGGATAACATACCTCCGGAAATGAACTGCAAACGATATTCTTCTTCCTGCTCCTTTTGAGGAATAATCCAACAAACAGTTTTCTCTATAAAATTAACAAACCATATAAGTATGAGAACGTTACATATATTAAAACATGTATGGAATGCCGATAGTTTGAATGAAACGGCCACACCCCCTGCCTCAGACACATTCATAAAATCGGATACTATCCATTCCACCATTGAAAGGAACGGTCTGAACAATATCAACACCCAGACAACACCGAATATATTAAACATCAAATGTGCCATAGCCGCTCTCCTGGCCTGCGTATTTGCAGTCAAAGCAGCCAGATTTGCAGTTATTGTAGTACCTATATTTTCGCCAAGCACCAAAGCCGCTCCAAGTTCGAAACTAATCCATCCGTTGGCACACATAATCAATGTTATAGCCATTGTTGCAGCCGAAGCCTGAACTATCATTGTAAGTATGGTACCTATCAGAACAAACAACAGTACAGAAATGAAGCCCATATCAGTATAATTCTGCACAAAAGCCAGCATATCAGGATTATGACTCAAATCCGGCGCATTTGTTTTTAAGAGATTGAGCCCCATAAACAAAAATGCAAATCCGAAAATAAATTCACCAACCGACTTGCGAGAACTTTTCTGAGAAAACAGCAAAGGAATACCGAATGCCAGCAGAGGAAGTGAAAAAGCGGATATATCTACTTTAAATCCTAACGCAGATATTATCCATGCAGTAACCGTAGTACCGATATTCGCACCCATGATAACACCTATAGACTGGGCCAGTTCAAGAAGACCGGCATTAACAAAACTGACAACCATCACCGTAGTAGCCGAAGAAGACTGTATCAATGCTGTGATAAGCATACCAGTCAGGACTCCTGTTACACGATTGGTTGTCATCGCAGTTAAAATACTTCGCAAGCGGTCACCTGCAAATTTCTGCAAACCTTCGCTCATAATCTTCATTCCGTAAAGGAACAAAGCCAAAGAGCCTAGCAACTTTAAAAAATCATAAAAAGAATATTCCATCTGTTATTATTTAGGCTAGATATAGGCAATCTGGATATAATTGAGTAAATTGACTGCCAGTTCATCCAATTAGTAATACATGTTACAATTATGTTACAAATATATTGCAAAAATAACAAAGAAACAAGAGAATTTCCAGAAGGGACATCTCTTATAGACATTTATAGGGAACTTGGCTTGAATATGCCATACGGACCGGTAAGCGCAAAGGTAAATAACAAGGTAGAAAATCTAAATTTCCGGGTATATTACAACAAGGACGTTGAATTCCTCGACATAACAAGCGCGTCAGGCATGAGAACATACGTACGTTCGTTATGTTTCATACTAGTAAAAGCCGTTGACGACCTTTATCCATGCGGAACAATATCCCTGGAACACCCTGTTTCGAAGGGATACTTCTGCAAATTACACATTGACAGAACCATCGGACTTGACGATGTTTCACGCATCAAGAAAAGAATGCAGGAAATTATCAACGAGGATTTACCCATCACACGCTATGAACAAAGAACGGAAGATGTGATAAAGATTTTCCAGGAAAGAGGCATGACAGACAAAGTAAAACTCCTGTCAACATCCGGAAAACTGTATTCATTCTACTATAGACTTGGAGATACACTGGACTGTTACTACAGCAGCCTTGTGCCTAGCACCGGATACATAAAGAAATTCGATATCGTAAAGTATTACGACGGACTGTTGCTGCAGATACCAAATAAAAACAATCCTGAGAAAATAGAAGAACTCATAAAACAGGAAAAAATGCTAGAAGTTTTCCAGGAGCATCACAGATGGAATGAGATTCTTGGAATAAGTACTGTAGGCGATTTCAACATAGCATGCAATGAAGGACATGCCATCGATCTTATAAACGTTTCGGAAGCTCTCCAGGAAAGAAAAATTGTAAAAATTGCAGATGAAATAGCCGCAAGACAGGTAGGCGAGAACAGAGTAAAGATAATACTTATATCAGGACCTTCATCATCAGGGAAAACAACGTTCAGCAAACGATTGAGTATCCAACTCATGACAAACGGACTGAAACCATATCCTATATCTCTTGATGACTATTTTGTAAACAGAGACAATACTCCACTTGACGAAAACGGTAACCACGATTTCGAATCACTATACGCCGTGGATCTTCCTTTCTTCAAAAAACAACTGGACACATTACTTGAGGGAGGAGAAGTGGAACTGCCTAAATTCAATTTCTCAAGTGGAATGAGAGAGAGCAGCGGTATAAAATTCAGATTAGAGGATAACATGATCCTGATACTTGAGGGAATACATGCCCTTAATCCTGAACTTACACCAAATATTCCAGCTGAAAACAAATATAAGATATATGTATCAGCACTTACAACAATTCTGCTTGACAAACATAATTACATTCCAACAACAGACAACAGATTACTACGCAGAATAATCCGTGACTCAAAATATCGTGGAAGTTCTGCCGAATCGACAATAGCCCGTTGGCCTAGTGTCCGTGCCGGCGAGGAGAAATGGATTTTCCCATATCAGGAAAATGCAGATGCCATGTTCAATTCCGCATTGCTTTTCGAACTTGCAGTAATCAAGGATCACATTGAACCTATACTAAGAAAAGTACCGAACAAATGTCCGGAATACTCAGAAGCACACCGCCTGCTGCACTTCCTAAGCTATTTTGTATCAATACAAGATACTGAACTCCCTCCTACATCATTATTGAGAGAATTCCTGGGTGGAAGCAGTTTCGTTTACTAACACAATAAAAAAGACATTTAAGAAACTCTTAAATGTCTTTTTTATTGTAGCGGAAACCGAGATTGAACCGGTGAACTCATTATTATATTATAAAACGAATATCACACATTATTTTCCTGTTTATTCTATACCCCAAGCACTATATTTGCATCAATATTGAGCTTTTTACTAATATCACGAGCAACCTTCAAAGTCGGTTCGCAACGACCGGTCAAATAGTCGCTGACACGTGATGGGCTAACTCCAAGAAGCTCTGAAAGTTTCGCCTGATTAAGTCCCATTTCATACATACGCAACTTTATAACATCTATCAATGAAGGAGACTTTATCGGGTAATGTTCATCTTCATACTCCGATACAAGTTCAGACAATAAATCAAGCTCTATCAAGTTCTTGTCAGTAAGTGGTGTATTCTCATCAGTCAAAGGCAGAAGTTCTTCTATTCTTTCCATTGCTGCCCTATAAGCTGTTTCATTCTGAATCTTTGCCATACTATATATTTTTTGCATCTATCAAATCATATTCCGCATGAGTACCTATAAATCTAATCAGTACCGTTTTTATTGTAAACTTAACAACCACTATCAAGCGATGGTTGTTTCCTCTTATATTGAATACATAATGCTGGTTACCTACACTGTCAACGCTGTTAAACATCTTCTTTATATCAGAAAAGCATGTCCACTCTGCTTTTCTCACTTTCTGGAACCAGTCCTCAAGTGCAGTTTCTGCATCAGGGTGTTCTGTATAGTATTCAACGATTTTACTTCTTGCTATGATTCTCATAACCAATTGAGTTTGTACAAAAATATATATTATATTTTGAAATACAAAACATTCTACCGAAATTCAATAGAAGTATATAAAATGATAGTATATAAACAAAAAAGACATCTAAGAAATTGTATTCTTAAATGCCTTACAGTAGCGGGAACCGGGATTGAACCGGTGACCTCATGATTATGAATCATGCGCTCTAACCAGCTGAGCTATCCCGCCATTATTCATTAAAAAACCGCCAGGCGTGGAAGCCACCCAACGGCTAAATCGTTAAATTGTAGCGGGAACCGGGATTGAACCGGTGACCTCATGATTATGAATCATGCGCTCTAACCAGCTGAGCTATCCCGCCATTGTTTCTCGATTGCGGGTGCAAAGGTATGACCTTTTTCTGAAACATACAAATTTTTACCTCATTTTTTATTCAATTTTTTATTCAAAAAGTTCAAAAAATGTTCAGATATAAAACGTGCGCACACTTAATCCAAAACTTGCGCCCGTTTTGATTAAAATGAACGCACGTTTCAGGTCGAACGTGCGCACGTTCTGAGACTATGTTTTATAATATAAAAAAAATTACCCCAATAGTCGAAAAATTTACTTTAATTTGCCAACAATTAAAAAATCATAATTGACGAAAAACATAATCAATAGACATGAAAAGAAAACTAAAAATAGAATATCCCTTAAATCCTACATCAGGAATTATTATATGGAATGCAATCAGTACTCCGGCAGGACTTGAAAGATGGTTTGCCGATAAAGTTACAAAGAACGGAAAAACATACACTTTCAGATGGGGAAAAACGGAAAGCAGAGATGCCGACATCACAAACACCAGATCTGAATATTTCATAAGATTCCACTGGAAGGATGATGAAGAGCCCAAATCATTTTTCGAATTCAAGATATTATTCAACGAACTAACATCAGACCATATACTTGAAGTGACCGACTTTGCCGACCCAGAAGATGAAGAAGACACAATAAACTTATGGAATTCACAAATTGATGTACTGAAAAGGGTTTTTGGTGTATAGGCAGTAATAATTAAAAATATACAAAACATTACCCCCCTATCCATATTTTATGCTATTTTTGCATCATAATATAAAATGATGGGAATACTACGTATAAAAAAACTAGATATATTCGTTCTAAAGAGTTTTACACTGCTCTTTGCCGGAACATTTTTTATATGCCTGTTCATCTTCATGATGCAATTCTTATGGAAATATGTTGACGAACTGGTAGGGAAAGGACTTGAGCTGAACGTATTGGCTCAATTCTTTATTCTTTCTGCACTTACACTTATCCCTCTTTCATTACCTTTGGCAATACTTCTTGCTGCCCTCATGACATTCGGTAATTTTGGGGAAAGATACGAATTGCTGTCAATGAAAGCAGCCGGTATTCCGCTGTTGAGAATTATGCGTCCGCTGGCTTTCCTATGTATAATACTGGGCTTTACATCATTTTATTTCCAGAATGTCATAGGTCCTAAGGCACAGAAAGAGCTGTGGACACTCCTTGTCTCAATGAAACAAAAATCGCCTGAAGTAGATATTCCAGAAAGAGTATTTTACTCTGATATTGAAGGATATAATATATATGTAAACAAAAAAGACAGGGACACAGGTATCCTGAAAGATGTATTGATATATAATTTTTCCGACGGTTTCGAAAATGCACGTATCATCTGGGCAGAAGAGGGCAAGCTTGAGCTTACTGCCGACAAGAAGCACCTGTATCTGCACCTGTACAACGGAGAACTGTTCGAAAATCTGAAATCACAGAACATTGATTCTAAAAACGTACCGTACAGAAGAGAGACATTCACCGAAAAACATACTCTTATAGATTTCGATGCTGAATTCAACATGGTGGACGGAAGCTTCCTAAACAGAAGATCGGACATTAAAAACATGATGGAAATCACAGCCACAATAGATTCGCTCACTGCTTATACAGACAGTGTGGGAAGGGCTATGCATAATGAAATCATGTCAACCACATATAAAACGACTGATTTAAGCAAGTCCGATTCCATAAAAATAAAAGAAGAAAATCTCACTTATATTAATACAGACAGTCTGTACCGCTCGTTAAGTTCGGACGACAAATTGAAGACTCTTACTTCTACAGAAAGAAGAATGTCGTCTTTAAGTTCCGACTGGAGCATGAAATCGTTTGTCACACAAGACAATGACAAAAGTATCCGTTCGCACAGATCGGACTGGCATAAAAAGATAACACTTTCCTTCGCATGTGTATTCTTCTTTTTCATCGGAGCTCCGCTTGGAGCAATCATAAGAAAGGGAGGTCTGGGAATGCCGGTTGTCATATCCGTATTGATATTTATTCTTTATTATATAATAGACTCTGGAGCCACCCGTGTAGCAAAGAGTGGAGAGATGAATATTATTCTTGGAACATGGATGAGCAGCCTGGTGCTTGCACCTATGGGAATTTTCCTTACATACAAATCTAACAAGGATTCTGTGGTATTCAACATTGATGTATATAAGGCATTCTTCAGAAAAATATTCGGTCTGAGACAATCAAGACATATATTCAGGAAAGAGGTTATCATATATAGCCCTGACTATCAGAAGGTATGCGAAAAACTGGACAAGATATGCCTGGAATGTGAAAACTATTCCAGCACACACAAACTATTAGGTCCTCCTAACTATTACAAAGTGTTTACCAACCATACACACGATGACCATATAAAGGAGATAAGCCAGGAAATAGAGAACGTGGTAGAGGAACTTTCAAACTCTAAAGATGCGATTATACTAAACAATTTAAATAACTATCCGTTCTTATTTATAAAGGCACATAAGAGCGTATCCGACAAAATATGGCTCAACCTGATACTTGGAATTATAGTTCCTGCAGGAATCGTAATCTGGTTAAACATATGGAAACACAGAGTGATACTTGACAAGGATCTGAAAACAATTATAAAAACAAGTAGAGACATACAGGAAAGAATAAAAACTAACATAATACAATAGCAATAAAAATTATGAGCGAAATCAAACTGAACACAATCGAAGAGGCAATAGAAGACTTCCGTAAAGGTGAAATCGTCATTGTAGTTGACGACGAAGACCGCGAGAACGAAGGTGATATGATAATTGCAGCAGAGCTTATCACACCGGAGAAAGTAAACTTCATGCTTAAACATGCCAGAGGTGTTTTATGTGCACCTATCACAATATCAAGATGCGACGAGCTTGACTTGCCTAGACAAGTTTCCAACAACACTTCAATACTTGGAACTCCATTCACAGTTACAATAGACAAGCTGGAAGGCTGTACAACCGGTGTTTCAGCAGCGGACAGAGCAGCAACAATACGTGCACTGGCAGACCCTGAATCAAAACCGGAAACATTCGGAAGACCTGGACATATAAATCCTCTATATGCTCAGGACAAAGGTGTACTCCGCAGAGCCGGACATACAGAAGCTTCAATAGACCTGGCTCGTCTTGCGGGATTATATCCTGCGGCAGCACTTATGGAAGTAATGAACGAAGACGGAACAATGGCACGCCTGCCGGAACTAAGAAAAATTGCAGACGAATTCGGATTCAAACTTATTTCCATAGCAGATCTTATAGCTTACCGTCTGAAACAGGAATCATTGGTAGAAAAAGGTGTAGAAGTAGATATGCCTACAGAACACGGACATTTCAGACTGATTCCTTTCCGTCAGAAGAGCAATGGCCTGGAACATGTAGCACTGATAAAAGGTAATTTCACTCCTGACGAACCTGTATTGGTAAGAGTTCATTCATCATGTGCCACAGGTGATATCTTCGGTTCAATGAGATGTGACTGCGGCGAACAGCTTCACAAAGCGATGGAACTCATCGACAAAGAAGGTAAAGGGGCAGTAATCTACCTTAATCAGGAAGGAAGAGGAATAGGACTGATGGAAAAGATGAAAGCCTACAAGCTTCAGGAAGAAGGTATGGACACTGTAGATGCAAATATCTGTCTGGGACATCAGGCTGACGAACGCGACTATGGAGTGGGAGCACAGATTTTGAGAGAAGTAGGCATAACCAAGATGCGTCTTCTGACAAATAATCCAGTCAAGAGAGTGGGTCTTGAAGCTTACGGACTTGAAATAGTGGAAAACGTACCAATAGAAGTTACCCCGAACAAGTTCAACGAAAAGTATCTGCATACCAAAAAAGAACGTATGGGACACACACTTCATTTCAACAAATAAACCAAATATAGAATAATTATGAATATACTTGAAACCAAAGACCTTGTAAAAGGTACTTACGAATCAAAAGTAGCGCAAAACGCTTTAATGCGCAGCGTTTATACATGGATGACACTGGCACTTGCCATAACAGGACTTACAGCCATGTATATGGCAAAATCAATGACTATCCTGAATATCATGACACAGAATTCAATGATGTTCTGGGGAATACTTATAGCCGAAGTAGTACTGGTAATGTACATGACCGCCAGAATAAACAAAATCAGCTTCACTACGGCTACCCTGTTATTCATTGCCTACTCAGTACTTAACGGAATGACAATGTCAATTCTGTTTCTGGTATATACAATGAGTTCCATAGCAACGACTTTCTTCGTGACAGCGGGAACATTCGGAGCAATGGCAATATTCGGGTATGTAACTAAAAAAGACCTGACACGTATCGGCAATCTGTGCATTATGGGTGTTATAGGTATCATAATCGCATCATTGGTAAATATATTCCTACATAACTCCATGATGGACATGATAATATCTTATGTAGGAGTCCTTCTTTTTGTGGGACTTACAGCATACGATGCACAAAAAATTAAACATCTTCTTAGCGGTGATGATATAGAAGTGAACGAGTCAACGCAGAAAATTGCACTTTTAGGTGCACTTACACTTTATTTGGACTTCATAAACCTATTCATCTACCTACTCAGAATATTGGGAGACAGAAAGTAAACCAAATGCCGCTTTATGCGGCATTTTTTATATTTTCAAAGTTATTTCTTTTGCGTATTTCACAAGAAATAGCTTATTTTGCAGAATAATTCAACATTTAAACAAGGACTAACAATGAACCAACTTTCAGATCGTTTGAACAGCCTGTCGCCATCGGCTACATTGGCTATGTCGCAAAAAAGCAGCGAATTAAAAGCTCAGGGTATTGACGTAATCAATCTAAGTGTAGGTGAACCTGATTTCAATACACCGGATCACATCAAAGAAGCAGCAAAACAGGCTATTGATGACAATTTCTCACGTTATTCACCAGTTCCGGGATATCCGGCTCTACGTAACGCTATTGTAGAGAAATTGAAGAAAGAAAACGGACTTGAATATACAGCAGCACAAATCAGTTGTGCAAACGGTGCAAAACAGTCTGTCTGCAACACTATCATGGCCCTTATCAACAAAGGTGACGAGGTTATCGTTCCTGCACCATACTGGGTTAGCTATCCTGAAATGGTAAAATTGGCAGAAGGTACTCCTGTCATCGTAAGCGCAGGTATAGATCAGGACTTCAAGATCACTCCTGAACAGCTTGAAGCTACTATCACTCCTAAAACACGTGCACTTATCTTATGTTCTCCTTCTAACCCAACAGGTTCTGTTTATACAAAAGAAGAATTGGCTGGTTTGGCAGCAGTGCTTGCAAAACACGAACGTGTAATTGTTATTGCTGACGAAATATACGAACACATCAACTACATCGGAAAGCACGAAAGTATCGCACAGTTTGCAGAAATCAAAGACCGTGTGGTTATCGTAAACGGTGTTTCTAAAGCTTATGCAATGACTGGATGGCGTATTGGTTTCATTGCCGGTCCGGAATGGATTGTAAAAGGTGTAAACAAACTGCAAGGACAATATACCTCAGGTCCATGCTCTGTATCACAGAAAGCAGCAGAAGCAGCATACACAGGTACACAGGCTCCTGTAGAAGAAATGCGTAAGGCATTCGAACGTCGTCGTGACCTGATTGTGAAACTGGCAAAAGAAATCCCGGGATTCGAAGTAAACACTCCACAAGGAGCATTCTATCTGTTCCCTAAATGTGATTCTTTCTTCGGTAAGAAAGACGGCGACAGAGTGATAAACAACTCTGACGACCTTGCAATGTATCTTCTTGAAGTAGGTCACGTGGCATGCGTGGGAGGTACATCATTCGGTGCTCCTGAATGTATCCGTATGAGCTATGCTACTTCTGACGAAAACATAGTAGAATCAATGCGCAGAATTAAAGAGACATTGGCTCGTCTGAAATAATCTGAATTCTATATAAATATTAGAGGCTGTTTCAAAATTAAATTTGGGATAGCCTCTATTTTTATATTTCATCAATAAATCCGCTCCCAACAAGACACGAAAAAAGGCTACCCCTAATTGGAGCAGCCTAAATTCGTTGTCATAAATCGACGACCGGATATTATCCCTGATGAATAGCTTCAGAAGGACAAACATCAGCGCAAGTACCACATTCTGTACAAGCATCTGGATTGATTGAATATTTGTCACCTTCAGAAATTGCACCTACTGGGCATTCATCGATACAAGTACCGCAAGCGATACAATCGTCACTAATTACGTAAGCCATTGTTGTAAAAAAATTAAGTTATTATTAGTACTAATTGTTTATGCAAAGTTAGTATTTTTACTTAGAATTGTAACATCCACATTACAGAAAGTGGGTAATTTGTACAATGTCTAAATAAAGTCATTTCATTATAGCCTGATATATTGCCTGTTGTATTGCAGGACGTATTTTCAGCTTCATTAGATTTTTCCTGTCGCACGGATTTGGATAAATCCTATTGCAAAGGAACACAAAAACCAAATCATTGTCAGGGTCAGCCCAAGCACATGTTCCGGTGAAACCTGTATGCCCGAATACTGATGCAGGCGTTTCAGGTGCACAATATCCATTACCAGGTTTATCAGCATCAGGCTTGTCAAAGCCTAAACCTCTTCTGCTGTTTTTTGACTTCATGGTTATAAATAGCTCACAAGTGGCTCTTGTTAGATATCTCCTATCTCCCATTACACCTTTATCAAGTAACATCTGGTAGATGGTAGCCACGTCTTTAGCTGTAGAAAACAACCCCGCATTTCCAGAAACACCGCCCATCATAGCAGCAGCTTCGTCATGCACATATCCATGAACAGGACCTTTTCTCAGAAAATCCTCTTTCACCGTAGGTACAATATCATCCTTACCATATCTCTGCAATGGATTATATAATGTATGTACCAGTCCCATAGGTTTATAGAAGTTTTCCTCAAGATATTTGTCCATTGGCATTCCGGAAATATTCTCTACAGCCTCTTTCAGAAGCATAAAGTTCAAACAGCTGTATCTGTAAGAATGTCCTTTAAGGCTTGCATCGGCTATTTCCTTCAGTATTACATTCTTGAATTCAGGCTTGATGTAAATACCGTCAGACAATTTCAATGTATATCCGGCACTATCTTTTTCAGATACCCATTCCGGAAGGAATTCAAAATTCGTACAGACATAAAGAGCATTGCCAACCTTTATTTTATGATTGGCATCTTTATATTTCTTATACATTCCACCCTTACAACTCTTAGGATCTATCGCTTTCTTATAGAAAGGCAAATATGCCGGCAATCCTGATTCATGGTAAAGCAACTGCTGGATTGTTATACTCTCTTTATCAGTTGACTTCAATTCCGGCACATAATCTGAAATTTTATCAGTAAGATTGATTTTTCCTTCATCATAAAGCTTCATTACCGCCAGTAAAGTGGCCGTTGTTTTTGTAAGCGAAGCCAGATCGTACAAATCATTTTCCCTCACTTCCCTATCAGACTCATAAGTATGATTGCCAAAACATTTATTATAGACCTGATATCCATTCTTCCACACTAAGACATGGCAACCAGGATAAGCACCTTCCTTTATTCCATATTCTGCTATGCTGTCTATACGAGAAAGAACTTTAGAATCCATACCGAATTCCTCAGGCTTGTATCGTCTTGGCTTATCCGGATCGACAATAACTCCTGAGCCTGCCTTATATTCATCATTAAGATCGACAGACAAACGGCCATCCACCCTCTGATTTCCAATCAACATACCGGCAACAAACTTCTGTATATACTTCTCGTCCGAATGTGCCAACACTACAGCCGAAGATTGCGCCACTACATCATTCAGTTTCTGTAAAACCTTGTGCGAATTGAAACAAACCAATATGGTAGGTTTTCCTTTGGCCAACTCAAGAAGCACTTTTCTATATTTTTCTACTTTTGATGTATATACCGCAACTATTACTCTCTGGGCAGGAGTTATTCTGTTTCTCAAGCTCTGCAACGAATCAAGATTGGCATGCAGCCATGTAACAGGGTAAGTATCGTTTATTTCATTGAAAAAAGGATATGTTTCAGACAATGTATTCGAAACATTCAAGACCACAGTACCTGAGAGAGTCAAATCCAACGGTAACATCTCGTCGGAATCCTTAACTACAGTAACAGCTGATTTTTTGATACGGCCAATCAAATCATTAGTATAAGCCTTGTTTATGCGGGACATAACGCCATTCTTCTCTATTGAAGGACGTTTGTTCAAGCCGAAAGCGTATTTATAAGTCAATACCTTGCGACACTTTTCATTTATTTCTTCTTCAGTTATTTTTCCTTCTTTTACGGCTTTCAGTACGCCATCAAGTTCTCTTTTAAGATTTCTTGGTGCAAGAACCATATCATTTCCTGCAGCCAAAGCCTGAGCGGACACATAAGGATTATTGGATATTCCTTTCATTTCAAGAGCATCAGTAAACACAAGACCTTTGAAATGCATTTTCTCCTTCAACAACTCTGTTACAACAGCTTGTGAAACGGAAGCCGCTTTATTGTCCATCAAAGGTATATTCAGATGTCCTACCATAATTCCGCCTACTCCTGCTTCTATAGCCTTACGGAATGGATATAACTCTATACTGTCAAGTCTTTCCTGACTGAAAGGCAAAACAGGCAAAGCCTTGTGAGAATCGACTTCCGTATCACCATGTCCGGGGAAATGCTTGCATACGGCAAGAATTCCGCCATCTTCCAATCCCTTGGAGTATGCCAGGGCTTTATTGGCTACCTGTTCCCTATCACTTCCGAATGAACGTGTATTTATTACCGGATTCTTAGGATTATTGTCAATATCTGCCACAGGTGCAAAATTTATATGCACACCTATTTCTTTCAACTCTCTGGCCACTTCCTTTCCATATTCATATATCAGCGTATCATTCTGAATGCATCCCAACACCCTGTTTCTTGGGAACGAAGGAGTACCTTTCAAACGCATTGCAAGGCCCCATTCTCCATCGAAAGTTATGAGCAATGGTATATTGGCCATACTTTGGGCATAGTTTGTAAGCTCTACCTGCTTGTCTATATCTCCGCCAGAGAACAACAATCCTCCTATGCCATATTCTTTTACGGCATCTTCTATATTCTTTTTATTCTGTTGAGTGGTGTATGGAGCAACAGTATGAATAAACAGCTGCCCTATCTTCTGTTTCAAAGTCAATGACTCCAACTTGCTTTCAACCCAATAGCGGCATGCCTTCTCACTATCTATATTTTTATATACAAAATCAGTCTGTGCATGTAGATTTATCGACAACACAATCAGCAAACATGCCAATAAGATTTTCTTCATATTCTTTATTTATTAATTGCCTATATTACTGCGAAAATAAATAAAAAACATAAATCATACAAGAAATAGGGCCAAGTATGAAAAAAAAGGTATAAAGAATTTGCAATGTGCTAGAAAAGAAGTACCTTTGCACCGCTTTCGCGCAATCGCTGTCATGAAGAGTTACTTGATATGTTGCGTTGTAACGATAAACAATTTAATTTATAAAAACAATGGATTTAATTAAAATTGCAGAAGAAGCATTTGCTACTGGCAAACAGCATCCTTCATTCAAAGCTGGTGATACTATCACAGTAGCATACCGTATCGTTGAAGGTAGCAAGGAACGCGTTCAGTTGTATCGCGGTGTTGTTATCAAAATTTCTGGTCATGGTGAAAAGAAACGTTTCACTGTACGTAAGATGTCTGGTACAGTTGGTGTAGAACGTATCTTCCCATTGGAGTCTCCAGCTATCGACAGCATCACTGTCAACAAAGTCGGTAAAGTACGTCGTGCTAAATTGTACTACTTACGTGCTCTTACTGGTAAGAAGGCTAGAATTCAGGAAAAACGCGCTAACGCATAATCTTGAAAACTATTTTCCTTACATAAAAAAAGGTCTGCAATTGCAGACCTTTTTTTATTATATAAAGTTTTATTATCTGAAATCCTTGAGTTCTTCCTGAAGTTTCTGTCTGGTGAAGAAAATTCTACTCTTAACCGTACCTAAAGGCAAATTAAGTTTCTCCGCTATTTCACGATATTTAAATCCGGCTACGAACATTGAAAAAGGAACTTTATATTCACTTGGCAGAGAATTTACTATACGTCTCATTTCCTTAAGGTCGTATGCTCCTTCTGTAGAATCACCTTCAAGATCAAATCCCTTATTTATAAAATATGAGTTATCTGTCTGATCTACGTAAGTCTGGTCACGTAATGTCTTTCTATAATTATTAATAAAGATATTACGCATTATGGTGTAGATCCATCCCTTGAAATTTGTTTCTTCAGTATATTTCTCCTCATTGTCCAACGCCTTGAGAGATGTCTCCTGAAGCAAATCATTCGCATCTTCATAATCGGCAGTAAGTTTGTAAGCAAAGTTCAAAAGGTCAGATTGCACGTTTAGCAGGTTCTGGGCAAAAGTACTTGTTTTCATATTCTTGTTTGTTTGTCTGTTTCTATAATTGCTTGATTTTCACAGTGCAAATATATATAGAACAGAATATGGGCATACCCGTAAATCAAACAATCAAAGGGGGGAAAACAGTTTTTACCCTATAATATGATAGTTTTCAGGTACTATTTCCAGTCTTTAAACGGACATTTCATCAGGAAAGAATTGTAATATTTCACCTGTCCTGTTACTTCCTCTCCCAAAAAAGGAGGAATTTCATATTCCTCATCAACACTACCCAACTCTACTTCAGCCACCACTAGTCCTTCGTTGTCTCCATAAAACTCATCTATCTCAAAAGTATGTTTTCCAAACTCTACAAGATACCTCGTCTTATCTATCATTCCCGGCAAACAAAGTTTCATCAGTTCGCGTGCTTCATCAATAGGAATTTCATGTTCCCACTCGTATCTGCTAAGACCATTGTCCGATGATGCTCCTTTGATGGTCAGATATCCTTTTTCATTCCTTATCCTGACTCTAACAGTTCTTCCCCTGTCACTGCATATATATCCTTGAACAATCCTTGAGGACGATACAGCCATATCCTTATACGAGGAATCATTTACCAAGAATTTTCGTTCTATCTCCTGTGACATATAATTATTGAATTTGTGTTTATAAATAGAACAAAGGCTGCCGGATATTGTTCATATCCGACAGCCTTTATTTATACTTTAGAAAAATCAAGATGCTACACTATATGCAATTGCCAGCAGTACTCCCAATACAAATATAGAAATACATACTATTTTGAACACTTTGTCAGCCTTTTCCTCTTGACGTTTCTCGTAATTCTGTCTCTTAATGTTATGTTTCTGGCTCATAGCAAATATTTTTATTGTTAATTACCCCAAAATTACTATTTAATTGATAAATACCAAAAACAGAACACAAAAAATTATAAGAAATCAAATTTCACTGTCCGAGAACTCCATCAGATATGCTTTTATAAAGCCATCTATCTTACCATCCATAACACCATTCACATCTGATGTCTGATAGTTTGTACGATGGTCTTTTACACGACGGTCATCGAATACATAACTTCTTATCTGCGAGCCCCACTCTATCTTCTTCTTTCCGGCTTCTACCTTAGCCTGTTCTTCCATACGGTGCTGGAGTTCTTTATCATAAAGAATAGAACGCAACTGTCGCATAGCGTTTTCCTTATTCTTAGGCTGGTCTCGAGTCTCAGTGTTTTCAATAAGGATTTCTTCCTCTTCACCCGTATAAGGATCTTTATACTGATAGCGCAAACGAACTCCGGATTCAACCTTATTTACGTTCTGACCTCCTGCGCCACCACTTCGGAATGTATCCCATGAAATACGTGCAGGCTCAATGGTAACTTCAATAGAATCGTCAACCAAAGGAGTAACGAAAACCGAAGCGAACGAAGTCATACGCTTACCCTGAGCGTTATATGGAGACACTCTCACCAGACGATGAACACCGTTTTCTCCCTTCAGATAACCGTATGCATATGGACCTTCGATATTCATAGTCACAGTTTTGATACCGGCTTCGTCGCCTTCCTGAAGGTTTGCTACAGAAAGTTTATAACCATTACTTTCCGCCCAACGCATATACATACGCATAAGCATTGACGACCAGTCCTGACTTTCAGTACCCCCTGCACCTGAATTTATTTTCAGTACGCAATCCATTTGGTCAGCTTCCGAACGAAGCATGTTCTTCAGTTCAAGCTCTTCAACAGCTGTCTGAGCCTTATTATAAGCTTCATCAACTTCCTGTTCTGTCACCAATTCATCCTTGAAGAAATCAAATGACAGTTCAAGTTCGTCAACAAGAGTTTTAACCTCCTTATATCCATCAATCCAAGCCTGAAGCCCTTTAACCTTTTTCATTTGTGCTTCAGCCTTCTTTGCATCATCCCAGAAGCCCGGAGCCTGTGTGCGGAGCTGTTCTTCCTCCACCTGAACCTGTTTGTTTTCAATATCCAAATAGCGGTAAAGAGCCTCTGTACGTTCCTTTAAATCCTTGAGTTGTTCTATTGTAATCATCTTATTTCTTTTTTGCGGCTACAAAGTTAGTCAAAAAACACAAAATGACCAAGTTACTCCTCATACATCTTCTCTATCTGAGCTGCATAATTCTTCATCAATACAGGTCTCTTTATTTTCAATGTATTTGTCAGCTCACCCTTTTCCATACTGAAAGGTTCAGGCAGCAAAGTAAATTTCTTTATCTGTTCATAATGGGCAAATTCCTGTTGAAGCGTATCTATGCGCATACGGAACAGATCCTGGATTTCCTGTTTCGCAAGCAAATCCTTCATATCTGAATATTTAATTCCCTTGCTTTCAGCATATGCCTTGACCTGCGAATATTCAGGAACAATCAAAGCAGAAACATATTTTCTCTGATCTGCTATAATTGAAATCTGGTCAATATACTTATCAACCACCAGTTTTGTTTCAATAGCCTGAGGAGCAATATATTTGCCATTAGATGTCTTGAACAAATCCTTGATACGGTCCGTCAAATACAGACGGCCATCCTCAATATATCCTGCATCACCGGTATGGAACCATCCGTCAGGTGTAAATGCGTCCTTTGTTATAGCTTCCTTTTTGTAATAGCCTTTGGTTACAGTCTCACCTTTTACGAGAATCTCATTATTTTCGCCAATCTTTATCTCCACACCTGGTAATACCCTGCCAACAGATCCTATTTTAAAATCATCAATCCACTGGCAAGTAACAGTAGCTGTAGTCTCTGTCAGTCCATAACCTGCAATCATGTTTATGCCTACCGATCTTACAAATTCCTCTACTTTAGGCGGAATAGCAGCTCCTGCAGTCGGGAAGAAGTTTCCATTCTCTATACCTATAGTCTTCTTTAACAAGCTATATATTGTCTTCTCATAGAACTTGTATTTAAGTTTCAATATAGGAGAAGGCTCCTTGCCATTCATCAGACAATTGATGTTGTATTCTTTTCCCACCTTCAAAGCATCCAGCATCAGTTTCTTCTTGACACCGGTAGTCTCGTTTATCTTTTCCATTACGCCTGCATATACCTTTTCCCAGAAACGAGGCACACTACACATAGCAGTAGGACGTATCTCCTTAATGGTTTTCTGTATATCGGCAGGACGAAGATTTATACACAATGTACATCCCATATCAATACAAAGATATGACCATGCACGCTCAAATATATGAGTAAAAGGCAGGAAGTTCATTATTACATCATTATCCGAAAGAGTCTTCAGACGTCCGTAATGCGCCTTTATACCGAATTCGAAACAAGAATGATGCAACATTACACCTTTAGATTCACCCGTAGTGCCCGAAGTATATAAAATATTTGCCAGATCCTGAGGAGAAGAAGCCTCTATACGTTTGTCAACTATCTCCTGCAAAGATTCATCCTTACCTTTTTCCAGAAATTCATCAAAATATATGGAATTAGTATCTCCCGGAAGACGTTTTACGTTAGGATCAAATATAATAATCTGTTTTAAAGACCTGCACAAACCCTGCACACGGCGTGCCACTTCATACTGATACTGTTCGCCAACGAAAAGATACCTTATAGAAGCATCCTGCACGATATAATGTACCTGTGCTTCAGAACTTGTGGCATATAGGGGTATTGTCACAACTCTTGTAGCATAAGCTCCGAAATCAACATAGAAACATTCTGGCATATTCTGAGAAAAGACCCCCACGTTCTCCTGTTCATTGATGCCCAATGCCACCATAGCACGTGAAGCATATTTTACTTTTTCTGCAAATTTGTTCCATGAAACTGAAATCCACGAAGATATGGAATAATCACGATACTTGAGAGCTACCCTCTCACCATATTTCTTTGCCTGGCGGAAAACAAGGTCCGACAAAAATGATTTGCCCATTTTATATACTTATTTAGAATTCTTAATACGCAAAGTTAATTATATTTTTCTATTTTACCACAAATCTGTTACGATATATTAAAATAAAACATATCTTTGCCATAAAATATCAGAATAATATGATGACAGATACCAGTTATTACACATCGGAAGCTGTAACGCTGCTTCAAGCTCTGATAGGGATACCATCCATAAGCAGGGAAGAAGATGCAGCAGCCGACTTCCTGCAAACTTATATTGAAGAGTCCGGCATCATGACAGGACGTATGGGAAACAATGTTTGGTGCATAAGTCCAATGTTCGACACTTCAAGACCAACAATTCTATTAAACTCCCATATCGATACAGTAAAACCAGTCAACGGATGGCGTAAACAACCATTCACACCTAAGATAGACAATGGAAAGCTGTTTGGATTGGGAAGTAACGATGCAGGCGCATCATTGGTTTCCCTTTTTCAGGTTTACAAACACTTGAGTGCTACAGAACAGAAATACAACCTTATTTTTCTGGCATCTTGTGAAGAAGAGGTTTCAGGCAAAAACGGCATCGAAAGTGTACTTCCACAATTACCTCCAATAACACTTGGCATAGTGGGCGAACCCACAGAAATGAATCCTGCCATAGCAGAAAAAGGTCTTATGGTTCTTGATGTTACCGCACAAGGACGTTCTGGACATGCCGCACGTGAAGAAGGCGACAATGCAATCTACAAGATTCTTCCGGATATAGAATGGTTCCGTACTCACAAATTCGAAAAAGAATCGTCCTTATTAGGTCCTGTAAAAATGACCGTGACACAAATCAATGCCGGAACACAACACAATGTCATACCGGATACTTGCAGCATAGTGGTTGACATACGCAGCAATGAGTGTTACTCCAACGAAACTCTTTTCGAGGAAATAAAGAAGAACATCAGCAGTGAGGTAAAAGCAAGATCCTTCAGATTGAACTCATCAAGTATCTCACCTGAGCATCCTATAGTGAAACGTGCCATTGCGCTAGGTAAAACTCCATTCGGTTCACCTACTCTTTCAGATCAGGCACTAATGCCTTTCACATCAATAAAGATCGGTCCGGGAAAATCATCACGTTCGCATACTGCCGATGAATACATAATGATTAATGAGATAGAAGAGGCTATAAGCCTTTATATAAAACTGTTAGACGGGTTGGAGCTATAATCTCCAACCCTTTTTTATCACAAATCAGTCAGCTTCCACTTCAACAAGGTTTCCAGTCACAGAATTAATAATAAATCCTCTGACCTTTATACCGTCTGCCGGCATCAACGGATGATGTCGCACTATATGGACACTCTTCCTTACAGCATACTCAGTATCGTCAAAACCGCTTAACCATGAACGCAGATTTACATCACAGTATTCCATCATCTCTATATGATCCTGCGACACTCCACGAGCACGCATGTGCGAAAGCATCTCATCGCTATCCATATGCTGCACACCGCAGTCTGTATGCCCTATAATCATTATCTCTTCTACACCAAGTTCGTAGATTGCCACCAAAAGGCTTCGCATGGCACTACCAAACGGATGGGTAATTGTACCTCCGGCATTCTTTATAATCTTTACGTCACCGTTTTTCAGTCCCAATGCGGCAGGAAGCAGCTCAATAAGGCGCGTATCCATACATGTCACAATAGCAATCTTCTTGTCAGGATACTTGGTAGTAAGAAATTTCTCATATCCTTTTGTTTCAACAAAAGATTTGTTGTATTCAAGCAATTCGTCTATCATAATCAATCTATTAATAAAATTTCTTGTGCAAAATTACATCAAAAAATATCAAAAATAAAAAGCAAGAGTAAATATCTGACATATACAGAATCTACTCTTGCCTTATTATAAATTTTTATCACATACGTTCTAAAATATACTCACCTCCTGCTTGGGTATCAATGTCATACTCATATATCTTATACAATATAGGATATTCAGCATCCAGTCCTTCAGCTATCAACGGTTTCTTTATATCAGCATTCTGATAATACCGGTTAGTATTCTCACCTTCAGCTTCAGTCAATCCTTTTCCCTTTAAAGGAATGTACGAACGTATTCTCAGTTTTCCACCCAAACCTGATTTTATTCTGGCAGCGAGCAATTCACCACCTTTCCATTTCATATCTACGGTAAATCCTCCTCTGGCTTTAAGTCCTGTCACCTTTCCACTCCTCCATTCATCTGGCAAAGCAGGCAACAAGTGCAAGGCTTCGTCATGACTCTGCATAAGCATCTCAGCCACACCAGCCGTATATCCGAAGTTACCGTCAATCTGAAATGGTGGATGGGCATCGAACAAATTCGGATAAGTACGTCCTGCAAACAAGTTTCTTATTATCCTATACGCATGATTACCGTCAAGCAGACGTGCCCATAAGTTTATCTTCCATCCTATAGACCATCCTGTGGCCTCATCTCCTCTTTGCAACAAAGTATTCTTAGCAGCCTGAAACAACAACGGATTTTTATAAGGAGAAATCTGATTACCCGGATACAAGCCGAATGCATGAGATATATGCCTGTGCTTATCGTTCGGATTATCTACATCCTCAAGCCACTCCTGCAACTGATTATATTTACCTATCTGCATAGGAGCAAGCATATCTATCATACTCTGTAATTTATTTATATATTCAGGATCCTTATCCAATAATCGGGATGCATCCCGAGTGTTACACAACAGTTCAAACACAATCTGATTGTCCATAGTACAACCCGCAATTGTAGATGCCGAGTTTCTGTTTTCTCCGTCAGGGCCATGTTCCGGTGAATTTGAAGGACATGTAACCATCCACCCATATACAGGATGCCTAACTAGAAAATCCATAAAGAAATCGGCAGAACCTTTCAATACATCATAATATTTTTCAAGAAAGTCCATATCACCGGTATATAAATAATGTTGCCACAAGTGCTGGCACAGCCATGCTCCACCATTTGGCCACATTCCCCAAAACGCACCGTCCACCACTCCTGTAGAACGCCATAAATCGGTATTATGATGTAGCACCCACCCGTTACATCCATACATCACCTTGGCAGTTTCCCTACCAGTTTCCGAAAGTTCCTGCAACATCGTGAATAACGGCTCATGGCACTCACTAAGGTTAGTAATCTCTGCAGGCCAATAGTTCATTTGCAGATTTATATTCACTGTATATTTACTGTCCCACGGTGCAACTACGTCATTGTTCCATATTCCCTGAAGATTTGCAGGCTGCCCTCCAGGCAATGACGACGAGACAAGCAGATAACGTCCATATTGAAACAACAGTACAGCCAGTCCAGCATCATTTCTCTCATTAAATTTCTTTATTCTCAGGTCTGTTGGTTCGTTTGAGAAGTCATCAGATGAAATTTCCAGATTTACCCTGCCGAACAAACTCCTATACTTTTCAATATGCTCATCCTTTGCATTCTCATAATCTTTCTTCACAGCTGCATTCAGATAATCAGACGCTTTCTTATATCCGTTACCGCTTATATCTTTATAATTTACAAAGTTTGTTGCCGACGATATATAAAGAATGACATTATCTGCATTTTCCACCTTCATCTTATCATCTTCGAAAGATAATTTTCCTCCGGTATTAACAGCCTTGACGAAAGTCTCATCAAAAAGTTTTCCTTTCACTCCTTCATGGTCATTACCTTTAGCTTTCAGATAAAGACATTTGTTCCTTACAGAGACCTTATGTTCCAAAGGACAGTCAAATGACATGGAAAATGATAATTTACCGGCTGCAGAACTTGAAATTCTCATGATTATGACATTATCTACCATAGAAGAAAACAGTTCCCTCTTATATGTCACTCCATCAACTTTATAACTTACAGAAGCTATAGCATTTTCTATATCAAGTTCACGATAATATTCCGTAGCATTTTCATGTCCCGTGAAATTAATCTTCAGGCTACCGATAGTCTGATATGGCATTCCATTCCTCGTAGTAAGAAAGTTTTTGTTAACCAAGTCCTGCGCCTCACCATATTTACCTTCAAATACAAGTTTCCTGACTTCTGGCAATACATTCAGTGCATCCGGATTATCATTTCTGTATGGCGATCCTCCCCAAAACGTTTCCTCATTAATTTGGAGTTCTTCCGTTTCAGTACCACCGTAAACCATTACTCCCAATCTGGAGTTTCCCAATGGCAACGCCTCTGTCCACTCTGAAGCAGGTTTGTTATACCATAGTTTAAGATTTCCGGCAGATGTAAATGCCGAAAAGACTAACAATACAGACAAAATTAAAAATCTCATAGTATTCTTATTATGAAACAATTATACTTTTTACTTTATTGGAATACACATGTTCCACGAACGTGTAGCATTTTCAAACCCACCGGGACCATCCATCGTAGCAAAAAATACATACATAGGCTTTCCGTTCTCAAAATAGATGAAAGGACGCTCTAGCTGTCCCTGTTTTTCTATACTGCCATCTTCCCATTCCACTGTCAAAGAATATGCTTTCGGGTCTTTGTCTATTACCCAGTTCACGCCATCTGAAGAATGTGCCATGGCACCTCCTCCCTTTTCTCCGGTAAACTTGCCTACATGGTCTTTAAATATAATATGATATCCTTTTTCATCTTTCCATAAAAAAGGATCCTCTGCTTCACCCTGACCATCAACATGGAATATAGGTTGTTTGTCATTCAACACTTCGTACGGACCTTCTATATTTTTTGCATAAGCCACACCCAAAGCCATTGACGAATGTTTGTCTTCTTTAGTGTAATGACGTCCCTTGAAAATCATCAGGACAGAACCATCCTCCTGTATTACAGGAGACGGATTTGAAGCAAGAAAACTGTAGAAAGTATTCGGTTCTGTCTTCAGTATAGGCTCATTCATTCTTTTCCAAGGTCCATACGGACTTTCAGCCACAGCCAGTCCTATTCTCTTGTTTGCCCTGCCCACAATACACCATTTACTGTCAAGTGTAAGTTCATCATAGGTAGGTTCTTCAAAAGGATGTGTAGAACCCATATAGATAAGGTAGTATTTATTATTATAATAGAAGATACGAGGATTATGCGTAGATTTTCCATCCCAGTATTGGGCACCACGCGGCGGCAAAGCTACATCTGAAAAAGTATATGGTCCCTGAATACTGTCTGCCACAGCATGTACTATTTCCGAAGCAACCATCCATCCAGGATGAAAAGGCAATGACTTTGGAAAACGTGACACATACATGTGATACTTACCGTCAGGCGATTTAACTACCGAACTTCCCCACACCCAATAGCCTTCCATCTGGAAAGCAGGAACCTTGGATGCTTTTCCAAGATTATGAAACAGACTGTTATGCGAATTACGCTTCAACTCCAAAAGATTGTCCAGTTTCTGAGAATAGACACTTGAAGAAGCCATGAAAATTGACAAGAAAAATAGAATAATTGATTTCTTCATAATTGTTTTTTATATAATAGAAATTTGTTAACGACATGCGAATATAAGTATTTTTCACATTATACGATTGTTTGGAACATATAAATCATATCATACTAACGGAGTCTATTTCCTGGAGTCAAAAAAATTGCAGTGGCCACACTAGGAAAACAGCAGACAAAACAGTATTTTTGTAACAGAATTCATAAACAAGAAAAATTATGGCTAAAGAACTTGAACTGAAATACGGATGCAATCCTAACCAGAAACCTGCACGTATTTTCATGAAAGAAGGGGAACTGCCTATTGAGGTCCTGAACGGACGCCCCGGTTACATCAACTTCCTTGATGCGCTGAACGGATGGCAGCTAGTAAAAGAACTGAAAGAAGCTACAGGAATGCCTGCTGCTACATCATTCAAGCATGTCAGCCCTGCCGGTGCTGCTATCGGTCTTGAACTTGACGAAACTATGAAGAAAATATACTTCGTCGATGGTCTTCCTCTTTCTCCGCTTGCTAATGCTTACGTACGTGCCCGCGGTGCAGACCGTATGTCTTCTTACGGCGACTTTATTGCTCTGAGCGACATCTGCGATGAAGAGACAGCCCGTTTCATCAACCGCGAAGTATCCGACGGTGTTATCGCTCCGGGATATACAGATGCTGCTTTGGAAATACTGAAAGCAAAACGTAAAGGTACTTATAATGTAATCAAGATTGACCCTAACTACGTTCCTGCCCCTATCGAGACAAAAGAAGTGTTCGGTGTAACTTTCGAACAGGGAAGAAACGAAATCAAGCTGAACGGCGACGATTTGTTCCAGAACATCCCTACTCAGAACAAGAACTTTACAGATGCTGCAAAGCGTGACCTTATGATTGCGCTTATCACTCTGAAATATACTCAGTCAAACTCTGTATGCTACGTCAAGGACGGACAGGCTATCGGTATTGGTGCCGGACAGCAGAGCCGTATCCACTGTACACGTCTTGCCGGAAACAAGGCAGACATCTGGTATCTGCGCCAGCATCCGAAAGTACTGAACTTGCCATGGGTTGAAAAAATCCGCCGTGCAGACCGCGACAACACTATCGACATCTACATCAGCGAAGACCACGACGATGTATTGGCTGACGGAGTATGGCAGCAGTTCTTCACAGAAAAACCTGAAGTATTGACACGCGAAGAAAAACGTGCATGGCTTGACACACTGAAAGGTGTAGCTCTTGGTTCAGATGCGTTCTTCCCATTCGGCGACAATATCGAACGTGCTCACAAGAGTGGTGTGGAATTCATTGCACAGGCAGGTGGCTCTGTACGCGATGACCATGTTATCGAAACTTGCGACAAATACGGCATTGCAATGGCATTCACAGGCATTCGTCTGTTCCACCATTAATATCATGCCTGATATATATATATGAAAAAAACTCCTGACAGAAACTTCCGAAAAAAAGCGACTGTCAGGAGTTTTTTTTTATTTATATACTTATCAGAATTTATACCCCAATGTAAAATACATGGAAAAATTATACGGTGATGCATCTGGAGCTATCTTGCAGAATCCAAAATCTGCATCAAGTCCTACAGTCCAGTCTTTAAAATCAAGACCTACTCCAGTCTGGACTCCGGCATCAAATCTATTATACCCGTCAGCAATATATTTTCCACCTAAATATAAATCATCAAAAGTTGGCCATGACATGGTAAGTGCATCAATATTAGTCTCCGACTTACCTGATATACCATATGCAATATACGGACCTACAGTGAACACCATATCAAACTTTGATGTAGCCCCAACATGGAATGCAGCCAAAAGAGGCATCTGGAAATAATTCTGATTGGCATGTACTTTTGAAAGGACATTCTCACCGGTAACAAAATTATTGTACATTTTATAGCTTGCACCTTTTGATGTCCAGTTCAATCCGGTCTGAAAAGAAACAAGCCAATTCAACGGGATATCCAAAGTCACTCCTACTTTCGGGTTAAACAAAGGCTTGCTTCCATCTGCATTCTTACCCATCCATGCCGACATACCGGCACCTACTTCCATACCCCATTGTACTTTATTTTGTGCAACTGCCGGAAAAAATGACAGCATACATAACATAGCAACTAACAGTTTCTTCATAATATTCCTTTTTATATTTTATCAGTAAAGACAAAATTAAAGAATTTAATGATATATCCTACAAAATAGGAGATAAAAAAACGACAGTTCATTTTAATCAAGGGAACAATACGTCTCGATTAAAATGAACTGTCGTTTTTTAAACGTATGAATTGCTATTTTTTAGAATGCGTATTCTATACCGATTGAGATTGCTTCGCCATCAGCATATACTCCGAAACCATCCTTTAAACTATTTCTATAGTCTTGACGGAATCCTGCAAAACCAACTTTAGTTATGAAGCTAAAATTGTCATTAAGCTTTACTGCCAAACCAGGTTTAACACCAAGTTCAAATCCAGCATCTGCATCACTGTGAGCAACTTTGTTGACAGAAACGCCAAATCCCATATCAAGGAACAAACGTACAATATCATTCTCATAATAAGAGAAACGTGCGTAAGGCGCAATAGCAAAAGCTGTAGTTGAAGGACCTTCACCTCCAGCAACATCAAGTATCAGTTGTCCACCAACAGCCCATTTCCCATTCAACTCATATCCGAAATCAGGACTGATAGAGAAAGAAGTTCTCTCTGCATCAGTATCTCTCCATAAACCGATTCCACCACCAACATACATTTCCTGTGCGTAAGCAGTAACTACTGCAAACAACACGAATAAAGTCATTAATACTTTTTTCATAATTCTCATTTTTTAGTTGTTAAACTATTCAGTTTTTATTTAAAAACAAATTTCGGGAAAATATGTTATAAAAATAACATTAGATTGACAAATTTAATCAATACATTAAAAACAGAACAGTTTATCCGTTTTTATGACGATTTGCTCTGCGACGACGTATCTCTGCTTTCATCTTTGCAGCTCCGGAATTATGAAGTCCGGTAATATAGGTTTTCTTTTTCGCCTTAGTCTTAACCTTCTCTTCTTTTTTTGCTGCAGGAGATTTTGCTCCCTTGAAGATTATACCTTCTGTCAATATCTTTTCTATATCCATAATCTTGTATTTATATATGTATAACCAATAAAAAGATTAAATGTTCATTCTTAACTGAAATAAATGATTTCTATCTCCGTTGCTTCGGCAAATTCTTTAAGCAAATCGACCATAAAACCTACGGCCTCTTCCAGTCCCTCCTTTCCGCTATAAGCATTCATTATAGCAAGAAGTCTGGTTGTACCGGCAGTTATCTTTGTGCGTTCGTTATCACTTGTGGGAGTTCCTACCCCTCCAACAGCATCACGATATACCGGCATACCTTCAATGTTCAGTTCACCTCTGCCTATACCTTCGTAAGGCTCGCCTGCCTTACCTATACCAAGAACCAGCTCATCGCCTTGTATCTTATCAAGATCAAAACCTCCTATGGAATGTCCGCAATTTATGGAAGCCAGATTGATAAGATCTACCAAAGTATCTATCTGATATAATGGAATACCACGAAGGATACGACGGCACAATGCTTCGGACGACGGACGATAACGGCTAGGGTCCTTACCACATTTCTTGTATGCCTGACGTGTTGCCTGTATCGACGGCATGTCCTTTATGGAATCTGTGGTGTATTTAGAACGGTAAAGTTCTGTAAACTCGTCTATGCGTTTCCACAACTGTTCATTATAACCGGAATTCTTTACTCTGGCAAAAACTGCAGCTCCCTGAAAACCCGGCCAAGCCTGTTTCAGTTCGTCTGAAACAACAATATTTATCTTTCTATTTTCCATAAACGCTTTCAAAATTGTTTTATACTTTTACACAGAAATATATGGTGTAACAATTATTCATCTTTCAGAATTATCCCCGAAATAATCCTGCCTGAATTTATTCCTAACCTGCGGGCAGAAAAGAAATCTTCGTTTGCGGTATATGTACATATTCCGCTCACTTCTATATTATCCGGATTTACTCCGGCTGAAATAAGCTGTATTCTGTTTGCTTCCCAAAGATCAATATGCCATTTTGAGTATCTCCGTGATATGACATTCATATCAAATCCGGCATCTTGAAAAGCCTGATAAACCTCATCGCCTACCTCAAAAGACTGCAAAGAAATGCCCGGACCTATAACTGCTACTACATCTTGCATCCGCGTTCCATATTCTTCATGCATCTTTCTCAGAGTTTTCTCCACTATACGTGCCACCGTACCGCGCCATCCGGCATGTATTGCCGCAATTGCCTTATTACGTATATCATAGCAAAGCACAGGGATACAGTCGGCAGTGGATATACACAGACATACACCTTTAAGATTGGTTATAACGGCATCCACGCCTTCAATCATATTTTTCCTTACAGTCTCATCTGAATTCAGGTAGTTGCTGTCTATTGTACGTATCTCCGTAGAATGTATCTGATGCGGTATCACGAATGTATTTGGGCGGAACGGCATTATATCAGCCAGCAGGCTTCTATTCCGTTCTACATTTTCCGGATTGTCACCGCAATAATGATTGCAGTTGAAAGATGAATACTGTCCGGTGCTATATCCGCCATGTCGAGTGGTAGAGAAACAAAAAATGTCAGCATACGATTCGTTCAAACCGTACACTAACATTCTTTTATCTGTTGAAAATAAGTTATTCATTATTTTTCGGGTTCGTCATCCCAATCTTCTTCTTCATATTCATATTCGAAATCATCGTCAGCATCATCCTCATATTCATATTCAAAGTCTTCATCCTCTCCCATATCCTGAAGTTCCTGCTGAAGTTTTGAAACATCTTTCGAACGATGTACGATTGCATCACGTCTTACAGCCTCAAGCTGATTGCTTTCCTTGTTAAGCTCTGCCCAAAGGATATCTTTAAGCTGCTGAATTCCCATATTCGCCACAGAAGATATAAACACATGAGGAACACCTTCAGGCAATGTCGGTTCAAGCATGCTGATAAGCTCATCGTCTAGCATATCGCATTTTGTTATGGCCAGAACACGCTGCTTGTCGAGCATTTCAGGATTGAACGTTGCAAGCTCATTCAGCAATATTTCATACTCTTTGCGTATATCATCTGTATCACCAGGCACCATGAAAAGCAAAAGTGAGTTACGCTCTATGTGGCGCAGGAAACGAAGTCCGAGTCCTTTACCCTCGCTTGCTCCTTCTATTATACCCGGTATATCTGCCATAACGAATGATTTTCCGTCACGATATGACACTATACCCAAATTAGGCTCAAGTGTTGTAAACGGATAATTGGCAATCTTAGGACGTGCTGCAGATACAGTGGAAAGCAAAGTTGATTTTCCGGCATTTGGAAAACCTACAAGACCTACATCGGCAAGCAGTTTCAATTCCAGTATCACCGTCATTTCCTGCATCGGCTCACCCGGCTGTGCAAATCGTGGAGCCTGACGTGTAGCTGTACGGAAATGCCAGTTACCCAAGCCTCCGCGTCCGCCTTTCAGCAAAATTACTTCCTGACCGTGGTCTGTTATATCGCACACATACTCTCCGGTCTCAGCATTGTAAACCACAGTACCGCACGGCACTTCTATCACCTTGTCGGCACCGTCTTTACCGAAGCTTTTGTTTTTGGAGCCATTACCTCCATGCTCGGCAAACACGTGACGTTCATATTTCAGGTGAAGCAACGTCCAGTAATTGCGGTTACCACGCAGAATTACATGACCTCCTCTACCACCGTCGCCCCCGTCGGGACCACCGTTTGGCACATACTTTTCGCGACGCATATGTACAGAGCCGCGACCTCCCTTACCGGAGCGGCAGTAGATTTTTACATAATCAACAAAATTCGATTCAGCCATATTTTTTTGTTTAGAAGTTAGAGAAGTTAGATTGGAAAGTTAGAGAAGTTAAGTTGGAAAGTTAAAGAAGTTAAGTTGAAAGACAACATAACTTCTTTAACTCCTTTACCTTCTTTACCTTCTTATAAATTAAAGTTTGTCAATTGCAGTACAGATGTCAGCAAAGATACCGTCCATAGTTCCAAGACCGTTGATGTGCTGATATTTGCCATCGTTCTTGTACCAGTCGATAAGCGGAGCTGTCTGAGAGTGGTAAACTACAAGACGTTTCTTGATTGTTTCTTCATTGTCATCAGCACGTCCTGATTCCTGACCACGCTTGATAAGACGAGTCATCAGCTCATCTTCCGGAACTTCAAGATCCAGCATGATAGAAACTTCCTGACCACGAACTTTAAGCATTTCCTTCAAAGCTTCTGCCTGAGCGATAGTACGTGGGAAACCGTCGAAGATTACACCTTTGCTATCTTTGAAGCTATCGAATACACTTGCAAGGATATCAATCATCAATGCGTCAGGAATAAGCTGACCGTTATCGATATATCCTTTTGCAGTTTTACCAAGTTCTGTTCCGTTCTTGATTTCAGCACGCAAAACGTCGCCTGTTGAAATGTGGTTCAAACCATACTTTTCTACTATACGTGCACTCTGAGTTCCTTTACCTGATCCAGGAGCACCAAAAATTACGATGTTCAACATTTTGTTTAAGTTTTTGAGTTTATATAAGTTTTTATCAGTTGACGAGTTGACAAGGTTACCATCCGGACGGGAACCTTCTATTAACTTGTAACTAAAGCCTTGTTCACTATTCATTGACTACAGTGTATATATCTCGATAATTACGTCCCTTTCCGTCGTAATCAAGACCGTAGCCTACTATAAAATCATTAGGAATATTCATTGCCACATAATCAATATCCAGTTTTACCTGCAACTTGTCAGGTTTTACCAGCAATGTAGCTATACGTATATCCTTTGGATTTTTTGAACGTAATGTTTCCACGAGACGTTGCATAGTGAAACCAGTGTCTATAATATCTTCAACTATAACAACAGTCCTTCCCTCTATATTTTCATTCAGACCGACCAGTTCTTTCACCTTCCCTGTAGAAGATGTTCCTGCATATGAAGCCAGTTTCACAAACGAAATCTCGCATGGAAGACTGATACGCTTCATCAAATCGGCTGTAAACATGAACGAACCGTTCAAAACACTGAGAAACAGCGGTTCTGTTCCTTCCAAATCACGATTAATCTCATCTGCTACACGCGATACTTCTTTCAATATCTTATCTTCAGTAATAAATGTAGTAAACGACTTGTCTTTTATCCGAATAGTACTCATAGAATTATGCAAAATTAAAATTGCGGACAAATTTACGCAATTTTCGACAAATGTCAACACTACCTTTTAAGTATTTAAGTATATTTTGAAGATTAAATAGCGTATAGTTCGTATGTTTTTACTACTTTTACCAACAAAATACCATTTTAAGAAGTAATGAAAATTTTAAGTTGCGCACAACAGAAAGAAGCCGATGCTTACACTATAGAGCACGATTCTATATTATCCATCAATCTAATGGAAAAGGCCGCAAGCCTGATAACAGATGCTATATGCAGAAGATGGAACAAATCACACAGGATAGTTGTATTTGCCGGTCCGGGCAACAACGGGGGCGACGCTGTAGCTGTGGCCCGCATGTTACACTTGAAGAACTATCAGGTACAAGTAGTACTATTCAATATTAAAGGTAACCTGTCGGAAGATTGCCTCACAAACATCAAGAGACTTCAGGAATGCGGATTTACAAATTATACAGAAGTAAGCACACAATTTGACCCGCCGAAACTTTCGGCAGACGACATTGTAATCGACGGCCTCTTCGGCACAGGACTGAACATGCCTTTAAGCGGAGGCTTTGCTGCCGTGGTGCAATATATTAATGCCTCTCCTGCCAAAGTTGTATCTATAGACATTCCATCCGGAATGATGGGCGAGGACAACACAAGAAACATACGTCAGAACATTATCAAAGCTAATCTTACGCTTACAATAAACCTGCCAAAACTGTCATTTCTTTTTGCTGAAAACGAAGACTTGATTGGAGAGCTTGAAGTTCTTGACATCGGTATCAACAAAGAATTTTCAAAACAGGCAGAAAGCAGCAATTACATAATAGAGGAGAAAGAGGTAGCCGAAATAGTCAGACCAAGAAAGAAATTTGCACATAAAGGCAATTTCGGACATGCGCTGATAATTGCTGGTTCATACGGAATGGGAGGTGCAGCAGTACTGTCTGCCAAAAGTTGTTTGAGATGTGGTACAGGACTACTTACAGTACATACACCTGTATGCAACCACCTTCTTTTACAGGCAAGCGTTCCTGAAGCAATGGCACAGGACGACATGGACGACAGATTCTTTGCCGAAGTGATAGATCTGGACAGCTATCAGGCACTCGGTATAGGCCCTGGACTGGGACAGGAAGAGTTTACGGCACAAGCTATAATCAACCAATTAAAAGAATGTTATATACCAGCCGTAATAGATGCCGATGCAATAAATGCTTTAAGTACTTACAGAAACCAACTGAACTGCGTACCAAAAGGTTCTATCCTTACACCACATGTAAAAGAGCTTGAAAGACTCGTAGGAAGATGCAGCAACAGCTTCGAAAGAATACAAAAAGCTAAAGATCTGGCATCATATCTGCAAATATACATAATACTTAAAGGGGCATGGAGCGTTGTCATAACTCCGGAAGGAGAATGTCACTTCAACCCGACAGGCAATCCTGGCATGGCAACAGGAGGCAGCGGCGATGTTCTGACCGGTATATTGACATCACTTCTTGCACAAGGATATTCCTCTAAAGAAGCATGTCTTTTGGGAGTATATCTGCATGGAATAGCAGGAGATATAGCTGCAGAGAAATTTGGAGAAATAAGTATGAATGCATCCGACATTATCAATTCATTACCGGAAGCATGGAAACAACTTTCAAACAAAAGATAAAAAACAAAAACTATAGCTTATGAACAAAAAAGGAATTATGGCATTGGCTTTAGTTACAGCCTATGCTTTTGGCGCTAACGCACAGAATGTTGACTATTATACTCCCGGAGAAGGAGAAGGTATTGCATTTTTCTTACCTAAAACAGCTGTAGAAGTAAATGTCATTGCAACAAAGGTGAAATATACTCCTGGTGACTTCTGTCAATACGCTAACAGGTATTTAAGAATAAACAATGTTACATCCGAGCCGTCAACTGACTGGGAAATAAAAAAAATAGAAGTACGCCCCGTAGGAATACCAGACTCTACCAAAGCTTATATAATGAAACTCAGTGATAAAAGTGTCATGTCAAACATTGAGATTACAGATAACGGCATTATCAAGGCTATAAACACTTCTGCACCAGACACAGAAAAGGCCGAATACATACTGGAAAAGCCTCAACGTCCCGATGACGGAAGAAAATACATGACAGAAGAAATCCTTACTGCCGGTTCTACCGCTAAAATGGCGGAACTCACGGCTAAAGAAATATACAACATACGTGAAAGCAAGAACCTTATTCTAAGAGGACAGGCAGACGCCATGCCAAAGGACGGCGCCTCGCTTAAACTGATAATGGACAATCTGGAAAAACAGGAAAAAGCATTGGTGCAGATGTTCACAGGAATAAAGACCAGAGAAGACAAGCTCTTTACTGCCGTCATCCTGCCTGAAGGGAATAACACCGAAAGTGTTGTAATGAGATTTTCACAAAAGCTGGGAATACTGTCGTCAGACAATCTGGCAGGAGAACCTATGTATATAAAAATTGAAAACAGCAATCCTGTACAAGCATCTGTTATGGACAGCGAAGAAGGCAAGAAGAAAAAAGGCCCTAAAGGCATACTATACAATATCCCTGCAAAAGCTAATGTAAGTATAACATTCAAAGGAAAGACATTATTTGAAGACAATAATATGATGTTTGCACAGTTCGGAAATACAGAACTGCTGGTAAACGGACTTTTTAATAAGAAAGTAAACACACGTGTTATCTTCGATACTGTTACGGGAGGGATACAAAAAATCGACAAAGATTAATTAAATTAGAATATTGATAAAAGATTTGTTTTTTAGAAAAAATAGTCTAACTTTGCGTATAGTATTAGTACAACTATTTATACGTAGATTATGAAAAAACTAAAAATTAAAGTAGCATGCGCTTTACTAGGTGGAAGCCTGCTATTCTCTTCGTGTATCGGTTCTTTCGCATTATGGAACCAATTAAAAGACTGGAACCAAGGTATCGGTAACAAATTTGTAAACGAATTAGTCTTTTTGGCATTCAATATAATTCCCGTTTATGGTGTTGCATACTTTGCTGACGTTGTAGTCCTCAACTCCATTGAATTCTGGAGCGGATCAAACCCTCTAGCTGACGTTGGTACTACAAAAACAGTAAAAGGCGAAAATGGGGAATACCTCATCAGAACAAACGAGAACGGATACAGCATCTCTAAAAAGGGAGAAGACGTTTCTATCGACTTGGTTTACAATCAGGAAAACCGTACATGGAATGCATTGTGTGACGGTGAATCATACGAACTTATGACAATGAACGAAGACGGAACAATAACAGTGAAACTGCAGGACGGAAACACTGTAACAGTTCTTCCTGACCAGCAAGGTCTGGCTTCAGTACGCGCTCTCAGCGGCTCACAAACTACTCTGTTTACAGCCGCAAGATAATATCTCGTTTAAATTGTACACAAAAACTTTCAGGCATCATAAAAATAGTGTTTTTTATGATGCCTGTTTTTATTTTGAGCATGTAATATCAATTGTTATTTTGTTCTCTTTCTCTTTTCAGACTTCATTTTTTCAAACTTAGCCTTCTGATCGTCAGTCAATAATGAAGAAATCTTGGAGTTCAATTCATCCATCTTTGCCTTTCTCTCCTCACGCAACACTTTCTGATTGAAAAAATCTTTATATAAATCTGTTATCTGTTTTTCCTGTTCATCTGTCAGGTCCAGCTTTTTATCCAAATTCTCTACTACCTGTTCCGGAGTTCTTTTTTCTCCACCTTTACGTTGTGCATCTATTGTCTGGAAGCACATAACAGCCATTAAGGCCAAAAATAAAATCTTTTTCATACTGTTTAAATTTTGATTTATAAATATATAATTATCTTGTTTAAAAGGCTTTGCAAGAGTTTTGCAAAAGCCTTCCTGTCATTATCGGATTGTATATACAAAACTTACCATTGCATACGGTTTAAGCACATTGCTGCTTATATAGTCGTAATAGTTGCTTCCAGTGCTGTGCGTGAATGCCTGGTTCTGCTTCAGGATATCGAAAGCCTCAACCTTTATTTCCGCCGCGTTGTTCTTCAGGAATTTCTTTCCCAATGACACATTCCATAGGAAATAATCTTCATTACCGGTATCAAGTCCTGTATAACCTATATAATTGAATGTACTGCGGAATGTCAATCCCCAGAAGAATGTCCATCCCAATTTGGCTGCGGCGTTATGAGTGATATAATCACCTGTACCGCTGGCTGTGTTTAATGAACTGTATATCTTGTTTATTCCAGTCGAGTAGGAAGCAGTAAAGTCCAGATTCTGACTGATATTGCTACCTATAATCACTTTCGGGATGATGTTCAGTTCGTTTGTCTTACTCTTCTCACCGTTGAAAATGGTAGGAACATTAGAATAGTTAGCCGATACACTGAAATTGATGTTACTGCGAATCAAGTCGAACGGGAAACCGTATGTAATCATTGACTGCAGACTGTAATATCCGTCCATATTTACAGGTTTGGTGAACTGCGAACCTTTATTCAGAGTAACATTATCTGAAATCTGTATATCTTCTTTAGCTATAAATGTACTGTCCGCCACATAACCTAGTTTCGCTGTACCTCCAATCATTGCTATGAATGTATGTCCTGTCTTGGTGGTACGGATGTATCTAAGATTTGCCGTATGCGAAATCTGCTGATCCAAGTCAGGATTACCCGTCGAAAGGAAGAGAGGATTTGAGTTATCGACTACACTCTGAAGATCAGTAACAGATGGAGAAGACGAACTGCTTCTGTATCTCAGCATAAACGAATTTGTTCTGTCTAACGAATATCTTAAATTGAACGAAGGCAGGAATGAAAAATAATTGTTATTCATTCTGTCCGGACTAGGATATATAAGATCACCCGACAATTCCGACCACTGCACATCTGCTCCAATCATGGCATTCAGCTTTCCTGCATGATAACGAAGACCTACATTACCGGCATGAGTTGTATATCCAGTCTGATATACACTTGACAGACTTTCATCCAACTGATCATAAAGATCTGTCACAGACGATTTCATATAAGTTTTCCTGTCTGAATCCGAATCCGAATATGAAAACTTATACCCTAACTGCAATTGCATATGGTCAGTCAGTTTTTCAGTATAACTAAGATTTGAACGGAAACTGTACTGCTTGTTCATTGTATTCTTGTACTGACTGTACTCTTCTGTCTGAGGTGTACCCGACACCATATTTAATGTATTCAGGTAGTCTGTATAAGTACCACCTTCAGTATTACTCATTTTACCGTTCATCATAAGCGACAATGTTCTGCCTTCAACAGGAAAGCGATGACGTAAAATAATATCAGCACCAAGATTATACGCATCAGTACCACCATTAGTATTGGTATGTGTCTCAGTATCGGTCTGTCCGCTTATCATATTCTGTCCGTCAAGCACTGATACATTATCATTATTCTGAAAGCTCAATGTAGGACGGAACTGAAGCGATGTTCTGTCCGAGATTTTATAATCAAGTTTCATATTGAAACGGTGATTCCAGTTCTCCATTGTCTTTTCCTGATATTCGTCGTATGTCATACCTGGAAGCACTGATTCAAAATATTCGCGCTCAGTCTGCTGCTGAGTAAGGTTTTCAGACTGGTTGAAGAAATAACTTCCTGTAATATTAACCTTTTCACCCCATTTGTCAACATAGTTAAGTCCGACACCGTTTGTAGAAGTGATACCTCCCATACTGCCAACCATAAAATCAGAAGTGTTGCCACCTCCTCCGGAACCGCCACGGCCTCCTCCGCCGCCACCGCCACGTCTTCCGCGACCACCACCTTTGGCTGATGACGACATAACTCCGGCAAGGTCTTCCTGAGAGAAATTCTGCTGATTGACATTATTAGACATTCCAAGAACTGAAATCCTTCGGTCATCATTGAAGAAGTTTATATTACCGTTCACCTTATATCTGTCTTCTGTACCATAACCGGCAGACACCTCACCGAAAGTACCCTGACGATATCCACCCTTTGTTATGATATTGATGGTCTTTACTTCCTCTCCATCGTCAAAACCGGTAAATTCGGCCTGTTCGCTCTTTTTATCAAACACCTCAATGCTTGCTATGACGTCAGAAGGCAAGTTTTTTATTGCAAGATTTACGTCACCTTCGAAAAACTCTTTTCCATCTACCAATATTTTTTTCACATCTTCACCTTGTGCCTGTATTGTTCCTCCTTCAACAACTATACCGGGCATTTTCGACAACAGATCCTCTGCTGAACTTCCTTGCATCACCTTGAAAGCTTCGGCATTATAGAACAGACTGTCACCTTTCTGTTCGGCACGTGTGGCACGTCCCTGTACAGACACTTCACCAAGCATCAAAGCGTTCTCATCGAGTTTAAAAGTAATAATATAGCTGTCTTTCTTGTCAGTGACTTTCAATCTTTTCTCGTCTGATTTATAACCGACGTATGTAACTTCAAGCACATAACTGTCATACGATACGGATTTAAATAAAAACTTTCCATCAAGATCAGTAGAAGTATATTTCTTCGCATCCCTATCCGAAGATGGTGCTATACTTACAGTAGCCGAAGGCAACGGCTCTCCGGTATTCTTGTCTGTCACGGTTCCGCTCACCGTAACCCTCCCCTGTGCCACCAACATCAGCGGCACTAACAATAAAGCAATAGATATAAAAAGTTTCAGTCTCATATAATGTTAAATTTTTCGTTTCTGATACAAAGCTACTCAAGAATAAGCTACAAAAAACGCCTCCAGACGAATGCAGTGGCGAACGACACACTTCAAGTGGTAAACGACAAACTCCGATTTTTAACATTTCATTTATTCGCTTTTTCGGCATATTTATTTTACTTTTGCATTATAACTCTATACAATATGAACAACAAGTACTTACCTATAGGCATTGACCTATTTTTCTGTATCATACTACTCCCCGCCATGATGATGATGCTTCCTGTTGACAAATGGCTGGAAAGTAATTCACTCTTCGTTATTACTCTGATAGTATGGCTTTATGCCGTATATTTCTGTATCAAGCAAATCAGTGTCCCTATGGCACTTAAAGACAGAAAACATCTGCTTATAGCAATAGCTGTTTTATTAGGCACAATATTCATTACATGGCTTATCACACAGTACCAGATGGATTTTCCTTTCAGAGGCCACAAACCGAGAATGGACAAATTCATAAAAAAGGCAATGAACATAACGAGAATAAAGCAACATCAGCAAGGTACATGGTTCATGTATCTGGTAACAGTATGTTTCAGCATAGCCGTAGGTCTTCTGACAGAACTGTACAAGCAGATTATGGCAAGACAAGCAAGCGAATTCGAGAAAAAGAAAGCCGAACTGGCACTATACAAGGCACAGATTAATCCGCATTTCCTTTTCAACACCTTGAACACCCTATACGGACTGATGATAACCCAAAGCCAGAAGGTAGAAACAGCCTTCATGCAGTTCATAGATCTGATAAAATATATGTACACAAAGGCAACACAGGACACTGTAAATATTGAGGAAGAAGCCGAATATATCGGCCAGTACATAGAATTACAAAAGAACCGCATAGACGAAAAACGTACACATATATACTATTCATATTCAGCCGACGAATCTGCAAAAAATACCAGGATTGCACCGATGATACTTATAACTTTCATCGAGAATGCACTGAAATATGGAGCATCGTCGCACATAGAAAGCGACATCATAATAAGCCTGAAAGTAAACAATGACACACTGACGCTGTTCACAGAAAACCATACAGTGAACCCAAAACCGGAAAACAAGGAACCCGGAATAGGTATATCCAACTGCAAGAAAAGACTTGAGCTTTTATATCCTGGTAAACACAATCTGGAAATAAGCAATACAAACGGAATTTTCACCGTAAACCTTATCTTAAAACTGAAATGAGCATGAAGTGTATAGCAATAGACGACGAGCCGGTAGCTTTGAGTATTATAGAACAGTTCTGCAAACGCTGCGGCGACCTTGAAGTAACATCATATACAGACCCTATAACAGGACTGGAAAAAGTAAAGTCCTCCAAACCGGATATAGTATTCCTCGACATAGAAATGGGAGGAATAAACGGTATTGACATAGCACGCGAACTTCCGGCAGGCATATATCTTATATTCACAACCGCATACGCCGAATATGCCGTTGACGGATTCGAGCTGAATGCTATAGACTATCTTCACAAACCATTCTCATACTCCCGTTTCGAAAAGGCTATAGAAAGGGTACGCAGGATGAAAAAACTGGAAAGCCTTTCCGCCGCCCCAGTACTTACGGAAGAGGAAGAGATAACACTGAAGGTGGAATACAAGAACGTAAAAATAAAAATAGCCTCGATAGAATATATCGAAGCTATGGACAATTATATCAAGATTTATCTCACTGATGATGACAGGCCTGTTCTTTCGCAAACCAGCATGAAATCAATCATGGAAATGCTTCCCGAAGACAGATTCATGCGTATACATAAGTCGTATATAGTTCCATTGCACAAAGTGGCAAATTATACCCGCCGCCAACTCACACTCTATCACCGTGCAGTGGAAATACCAATCGGCCGTGTATATGCTGATGAGTTCATAAACCGTGTAGGCGAAATGAAATCGTAATGATATTCTATTTTTCTTTTGCCAATTCGGCTCTAATACGGCTCAACGACTGCGGAGTGATGAACAGATAGGATGCTATATATTTCAAAGGCACATGCTTCAACAGCATAGGATCGCGTTTCAACAGATCGAGATATCTTTCTTTAGCCTGTGGAATAGAACCTGTTGCGACAATACGTTCTTCTGCAACCAGAAAGTCCTGTTCCACAAGTTTCCTTCCCAAGTTTGCACTCTCTATCGAAGAATTGAGAAACACCTCCATATTATGTTTGCTTATTCTGTAAAGCGTACTGTCGGTAATGGCTTCTACGTAGATAGGCGACGGACGGTTTGCCATATATCCCCAACTGGAGAAAACGGTCTCACCTGTTATTGCAAACCATACAGACAGTTCCTCCCCATCGCGAAGAATATATCCACGCCATATTCCTTCCTTAATAAGATAATACGAACTGTTTGTCTCCCCAGCACGAACAAGGAAATCACCTTTCCGGAAACAAACTTCTTCCATATTATCAACAAGTTTCATACACTCCTTTTCTGTAGCACTGTATCTCTTGCAAAAAGCATCAATAAACTGCCTCATGAAATATCACTAATTAAATTCACTGATGCAAAAATAAACATAACTTTCAAGACTATCTCTTTCTTCTGCAATAAATGGTAATGACAAACAGGAAAGTGACAAACTCCGCAGCAGGCACAGAAAGCCATATTCCCGGCACACCAAGAAATTCAGGCATAATCCAAAAACATACCAAAATAAGGATATATCCACGCAATAAGGTTACAGCCATGGCAGGACGATCGCGTTCCACACTTTGAAAATATCCTATTGAAACCATATTTATTCCGAAAAATATAAATCCGGAAGCAAACAGAGGAAGTCCGCTTTCGGCTATACTGTATGCCGGATATGCGGGATCTATAAACATGGAAACAATTTGAGGAGAAAAAATCTCAGTCAAAACAATGACAACCACACCGAAACCTACAGCCGAAAAGAGAGCCAGCCTAAACGCGTGATTTACCCTGACATTATTACCCTGACCGAAATTATAGCTCAGTATCGGTTGTGCAGATTGGGCTATCGCATTATATACCATGAATATTATCGGGAAGAAATAACAGGCTATGCTGTATGCAGCCACACCGTCCTCGCCAGTGTAGCGCATAAACACATAGTTACCTACAAACATCATTGTAGCGATTGCGCCTTCACATAAAAAAGTAGATAACCCAAGACGACACATATATCCCACATTCCGTGCAGTAAGCATAAGACTCTTCCGACTGAGTTTCACCCGCACCAAATGTATGACATTTTTCCTGTTAAAAAGATATATCAGAATCATAGCCGCACCTACTATATATCCAAGACTCGTTGCCAGGGCAGCCCCGAACATTCCCCAACCTAATACAAAAATAAAGACATAATCCAGAACTATATTGATGACAGCCGGTATGATATTACAGAACATGGCATAATTGGGAGAACCGTCAAGACGGACAAAAAACATTCCTGAACTAAGCATTGCACTGAACACCAGGAATGGGATAAACCAGTTCATATACTCCACAGCCAAGGGCAAAAGCCTTTGCGAACTGCCAAGCAACAATGCCACCTCCTCAAGATTCAGCATTATAGCCAAAGCATAAAGTATTAGCAGCAATGACGATACCACCACAGCCTGAGTCACGTTTATACGTGCCACCTTGATTTTACCGTGCGACAAATGTATAGACGCCACCACCGAAGCACCTATACCGAACATCAGTGCCACACCGGTATTTATCAGAAACAGCGGAGCCGTGATATTAACGGCCGCCAGTGCATCGCTGCCTATACCCTTTCCAACAAAAATTCCGTCTGTTATGATAAATATGGCAGAAAACACCATTCCCATCACCGTAGGTATCAGAAGTTTAACGAACAACTTCGATACATCCATTTTTCCAAAGTCAATACTATCTTTCATACTATCATTTTTATCAAGGCGCAAAGTTACCCCAAAGAGTTGTTCTGAAAATTAACATATGATAAAAAACCAAGCCTGAAATATCTGTAGGCAAATTATATTTACAAAAGACATTTCTTATAAAGAGACAAGGCTATAATTAAGATTTACAACATACTTCCATAAATCACTTTTTTTATTAACTTTGCATTCGGATAAAAACTGAAAGAATATGCAAGACTGCGAAAACTTGGCAAATGCTATTCCCGATTTAAAAGGCTCTATGGGAGAACATCTTGGTATAGAGTTTACCAGTATGGAAGAAGGGAAAGTTACAGCCATCATGCCTGTTGACCACCGCACATGCCAACCCTTCGGCATACTGAACGGAGGGGCATCACTTGCTCTAGCGGAAATAATGGCAGGTCACGGTTCAGTGCCGTTATGCTCACCCAATGAAATGCCGTGCGGCATTCAGGTAAGCGCGAACCATGTAGGAATGGTTAAAGTGGAAAAAGGAGCGTATGTTAAAGCCACCGGCACACTGATACACCGCGGAAGAACAACACACATATGGAACATAGACATAACAACCCCAGAAGGGAAACTGGTATCCACAGCCAGAATAGTTAATCAAATAGTGAAAAAACGGATATGAACAAACCTGATTCACAAATACATAAACTTATTGACAGAATGACTTGCAGCGACAAGTCGTTCGCCATTTATCGCCTTCCGTGGACAGATACACCTATTTTAGTAATGCAGGATGGCGTAGAAAACCACGTATTCGCAAACCTAAAGGAGCTTAATGGAGAAAAGGGATTCGTCATATCTCCTTTCCGTTTTACTGAAGACCATCCAGGAGTAATAATCAGACCTGACGTTACAGCTTCCGGCTGGGACGAAATAACAGAGAAGATTTCAAATGTTGTTATCGAAGAACGCCCTTCCGACCATACTACATCATCTGAAATATCGCAGACAGAACCAGACCTGAAAAAAACATATATCGAAACTTTTTCCAGATTTATAGGTCCTCTGAAAAACAAGACTTTCAGCAAACTTGTGCTTTCGCGAAATGCCGGATATACACTAAGTGACAATTTCTCTCCTTTAGAAGCTTTCATCACAGCCTGCAACAGTTACCCACGCATGATGATTTCGCTGTCGCACACACCGGTAAGCGGCACATGGATAGGCAGTACCCCCGAAATAATCCTCAGCGGCGAGGGGAATACATGGAATACGGTGGCTCTGGCAGGTACAATGCCTATGCAGGGCGAAGTAATGCCAACCGAGTGGCATAAAAAGGAACAAGACGAACAGGCCTTCGTAAGCGAATATATCAACAAAGTAATAAAGAAATTCAGCAGTAAAATTGCCATAAAAGGTCCTTATACTACACGTGCCGGACAACTTGTCCACTTGAGAACCGATTTCCAGTTCGGACTGAAAAAAACTTCAGAACTAGGCAATCTACTTGATGCATTGCATCCAACTCCTGCAGTATGCGGACTTCCAAAAGACAAGGCATACGATTTCATAATCGAAAACGAAGGTTACGACAGGAAATACTATTCCGGAATTATAGGATGGCTGGATCCGAACGGACATACAACACTTTATGTAAATCTTCGCTGTCTGAATGTAAGCGGCAATTACGCAACTTTATACGCCGGAGGAGGAATCCTTCCTTCATCTGACTCCAATTCGGAATGGGAAGAGACGCAGCATAAAATGAAGACTATAAAGTTAGTTATCAGTTGATAGAACCAACAACTCATAATTTTTAATTATTAATTTTTAATTTCCCAAAGTGTACACCGATAAGAAAAGCATACTACAACTGGCTGCCCTGCTTAAAGCACATGGGATAAGGAAGATAGTACTTTGCCCCGGTAGCCGTAACATACCTATTGTGCAGACACTTGCCAATATACCTGAGTTCACCTGCTATCCCGTAACCGACGAACGCAGTGCAGGATTCTTTGCACTTGGACTTGCCCTCCACGGAGGAAGCCCGGCAGCTATCTGTTGTACTTCGGGTACAGCCCTGCTGAACATTCATCCGGCAGTGGCAGAAGCTTTCTATCAGCAAGTTCCGCTGGTGGTAATATCTGCCGACCGTCCTGCAGCATGGATAGGTCAGATGGACGGACAGACATTGCCTCAGCCTGGAGTTTTCGGAAATCTTGTAAAGAAATCCGTCAACCTGCCGGAAGTAAACACCGACGAGGACGAATGGTACTGCAACCGCCTGATCAACGAAGCTCTTCTAGAACTTAACCATCACGGGAAAGGCCCTGTTCATATCAATGTACCGGTCAGCGATCCTTTCTTCCTCCTTCCTGTAAACGAGCTGCCGAATGCAAGAGTCATCACCAGATATCAGGGACTTAGCGTTTACGACAAGGACTACGAACCGCTTATCGAACGCCTGAACAAATATCAGCGCAGAATGATGGTAGTAGGTCAGATGAACCTGATTTACCTGTTCGACAAGAAATATACCAAATCGCTTTATAAGCATTTCGCATGGTTCTCCGAGAATATAAGCAACCGCACCATACCGGGAATGCCTATCAAAAACATTGAACCGCTTCTCTGCTCGATGGACTTCGAGGCACAGAAGAAGATGCGTCCGGAACTGCTCATCACATACGGAGGACATATCATATCAAAGCGTCTGAAGAAATTCCTTCGCCGACACCCGCCTGTAGAACACTGGCATGTATCTGCCGACGGTGAAGTGATGGATCTCTACGGCTCTCTTACTACCATAATAGAGATGGACCCGTTTGAGTTCCTCGAAAAGATTTCATCACGCATGGAAAACCGCACTCCGGAATATCCGCGCCAGTGGGAAGCACTGTCGAAAGCCATACCTCAGGCTGAATTCGAATATTCGGAGATGAGTGCCATAGGAAAGGTTATAACAGGACTGCCGGCACCATGTTCACTGCACCTTGCCAACAGCTCGGCTGTGAGATACGCACAGCTTTTCGACGTACCTCAGGATGTAGAGATTCTCTCAAACAGAGGAACAAACGGTATAGAAGGTTCACTGTCAACAGCCATAGGCTATGCCACTGCATCGGACAAGCTGAACTTCATCATCATAGGCGACCTGAGTTTCTTCTACGACATGAATGCCTTGTGGAACAATAACTACGGTTCGAACATCCGCATTCTTCTCCTCAACAACAGCGGTGGAGAGATTTTCCACGCACTGCCGGGACTGGAACTGCACGACAATGCACGCCGTTTCGTGACAGCCACACACACTGCATCGGCAAAGGCATGGGCTGAAGACCGCGGTTTAGAATATCTGTCAGCTCATAATGAAGAAGAGTTGAACAGCGCCACTGCACGTTTCCTTGAACCGTCCGTAACAAACCGTCCTATGCTGCTCGAAGTATTTACAGAGAAAGAAAAGGACATAGAACTGCTTAAAAAGTATTATCACAATCTGAAAAAATAATTACATCATGGAAAAAAGAGAATGGAAAACCATAAAGGAATATCAGGATATTCTTTTCGACTTCTATAACGGAATAGCAAAAATCACTATCAACCGTCCGCGATACAGAAATGCATTCACTCCTACAACTACATCCGAGATAAGCGATGCATTGCTTATCTGCCGCGAATGTCAGGACATTAATGTAGTAGTACTGACCGGTGCCGGCGACAAAGCATTCTGTTCAGGCGGCGACATGCATGTGAAAGGCCACGGAGGATACATCGGAACAGATGGTGTTCCACGCCTCAACGTGCTAGACGTACAGAAGCAGATACGTTCCATTCCTAAACCTGTGATAGCGATGGTAAACGGTTATGCTATAGGTGGCGGACACGTTCTTCACGTGGTTTGCGACTTGTCAATAGCATCAGAAAACGCCATCTTTGGACAGACAGGCCCGCGTGTAGGTAGCTTCGATGCCGGTTTCGGTTCTTCATATCTGGCTCGCGTGGTAGGTCAGAAAAAGGCTCGCGAAATATGGTTCCTCTGCCGTCAGTATTCTGCACAGGAAGCCCTTGAAATGGGACTTGTAAATAAAGTTGTTCCTTTCGACCGTCTGGAAGACGAGGTTGTGGAATGGGCAGAAACAATGATGCAACACAGCCCGCTTGCACTGCGTATGATAAAGGCTGGTCTGAATGCCGAACTCGACGGTCAGGCAGGAATACAGGAACTGGCTGGAGATGCCACAATGCTGTATTACATGACCGAAGAAGCACAGGAAGGCGGAAAGGCATTCCTAGAAAAGCGTAAACCGGACTGGAGCAAATTCCCTAAAATGCCGTAATTCAAGAAAAAAAGATGAGACATCATTATCTCCACACGGACGTGTGGAGTACTCAACACGAGCGTGTGGAGATCTTGACACGGGCGTGTGGAGAACTCGACACGAACGTGTGGAGAACCAGACATACATTTGTTTCTCCAACTCATACAGCCCTTTTATATAGAAATCTATGATTAAATCAGAAATAATTCCTTACGAACTCCACTTCAAGCAACCTGCAGGTACATCACGCGGAGTATATACCACCCGCAAAGTATGGTATGTCCGACTTACGGATACAGAAACCGGTAAATCGGGATTAGGCGAGTGCGCCCCACTTCCCAACCTGAGTTGTGACGATATTCCTGAATACGAAGATGTGCTGCATTGCCATTGCCTGCAAGTAGAGAAAACCGGTTCCATTGATTATAAGAGCCTGCGTCCATACCCTTCGATGCTGTTCGGTCTGGAAACAGCATTTTATCATCTACATGCCGGTAGCCTTGCTTTCTGGGACACACCATTCTCGCGTGGAGAAGAGGGAATTACCATAAACGGCCTTATATGGATGGGCAGTTTCGATGAAATGTATGCCCGTATCCGAGAAAAGATGAGTGCCGGATTCCGCTGCATAAAACTGAAAATCGGCGCCATAGATTTCGACAAGGAATTGCAGTTGATAGAATTTATCCGAAGCCATTTCGACAAGGATGAAATAGAACTCCGCGTGGATGCCAACGGAGCATTCAAACCGTCCGACGCAATGTCCAGACTTGAAGCACTGAGCAAGTTCGACCTTCATTCCATAGAACAGCCAATACGTCAGGGACAATGGGAAGAAATGGCAAAACTATGTGCCACTACCCCACTACCTATTGCTCTCGACGAAGAACTGATAGGAGTAAATACTGAAAGCGAAAAGATTCGCCTTCTGGAAACTATCCGTCCACAATACATTATTCTGAAACCGTCACTGCATGGCGGAATTGCCGGTTCAAAAGAATGGATACGACTGGCAAAGGAAAGAAATATCGGCTATTGGATAACATCAGCACTGGAATCCAACATCGGATTGAACGCCATAGCACAATGGACTGCTACCCAGGAACATATCTTACAACAGGGACTCGGCACAGGACAGCTGTTTACCGACAATATTGAGTCTCCGCTGTGTATTAAGGGAGAGAGATTGTGGTTTGATGCGAAAAAGAATTCTGCAAACTTCAAAATTTAATAATAATAATGCACCAACACATCACCATAAACGGAAAGACTTATACAGCTGAAGAAGCACCACTACTTAAAGACCGATTCGCATCAGAATACGGTGAAGACAGTTTCATGGCATCACTTGGCGGATTCCTTGCCGAATGGTACAACGAAAGTCCACTACTGAAAGTACACACTTCCGGCTCTACCGGCACTCCAAAAGAACTATGGGTAGAGAAGGAAAGAATGATGAACAGCGCACGCCTTACTGTATCATTCCTGGGACTAAAGGCTGGTGACAGTGCATTACTATGTATGCCCCTACCATACATAGCCGGAAAAATGGTGGTAGTGCGCAGCATAATAACAGGCCTCAACCTTATGGTGGTTACTCCATGCGGACGCCCTTTGCAGAACATAACAGAAATACCGGACTTCGCAGCCATGATACCGATGCAGGTATTCAACTCACTGCAACACCCGGAAGACAGAGAAAAACTGATGCAGATCCGTCACCTCATAATCGGTGGAGGAGCAATAGACAAGAACATGGCAGAGGAACTGAAATCTTTCCCCAACGCAGTATGGAGTACATACGGAATGACTGAAACACTCTCGCATATCGCACTGCGACGCCTTAATGGCAGTGATGCGTCGGAATGGTACACACCTTTCGACAATGTATCACTTAACCTTTCAGATGAAGGAACACTTATCATCTCTGCTCCATCAGTAAACCCTGAAACTTTAATCACAAACGATATAGTAGAATTCAACGACAAAGGTCAGTTCCGAATACTCGGACGCAAGGATAATACTATCAACACCGGAGGAGTGAAAGTACAGATAGAACAAGTGGAAGAAAAACTTAGTCACTACCTGCCGGAAGGTTCATATATGATAACCTCCTTACCGGATGCCAAGTTCGGCGAGAAAATAGTAATGTTAGTATCAAGCGAAATGAATACTGACGATGCGATAAACAACCTCCCACATTACTGGCGTCCGAAACATATCATCCTTATCCCGGAACTTCCGCTTACAGGAACTGGAAAGCCTGACAGGGCTAAGGCGAAGGCTATTGCGGCGGGAATGATATAAGACAATTAATGAGTATTTTACATCTCAATCATAATACAAAACTAATTTCTTCCATATAAAGTAACTGAATTTTATCACGTAATGCCGACTGATGAAGTTCTGTCATATTTTTCTATCCCGAAACGTCATTCTGTATTCATTATTTACTATCTTTGTTTCATTACCAAAATTATTGTAATAATTAATAAACTTTACCATGGAAGAATTTGCATTTCTGCAACCTTTGCTGCTCACTATAACAGGATTGATTATAGGGGCACTACTTAAATCATTACTAAAACACAGTCGTTTTCCCTACACAGTAGGATTGTTCGCCATCGGACTTCTGGTAGGAATACTGAACCGTACGGGAATATTCAATTCATTGCCTCAAATAACGGAAGCTGTAGATAGTGTGGCGGATATAAATCCCGACCTTATACTGTATCTTTTCCTTCCTATACTTATATTCGATGCAGCATACGAGCTGAATATGCATATCTTCAAAAAAACACTGGCGAACGCTACCCTGCTTGCTGCACCGGGACTTGTCATCTGCATGATTCTCACCGGAGTGCTGATGGTTGGAATAGGTCTGGTTATACCTGGATACGAAAACTGGACATGGGCATTTGCCCTGATGTTCGGAGCATTGATCAGTGCTACCGACCCTGTTGCTGTAGTTGCTCTGCTTCACGAACTGAAAACCAGCAAACGCTTTTCTACACTTGTAGATGCCGAATCATTGCTCAATGATGGTACCGGTATCGTATGCTTCATGCTGTTCTTCGGAGTATATGCCGCAACAGGCGGTTCGGACAGTTCACCGGTTATGGAATTCATAAAGGTGATAAGCATAAGTACCATACTGGGATATTTCCTTGCACGTGTAGTGATATGGTTCATTACTAGAATAAACTCCGAAGAGATGATACAGAACAGTGTGATCATCCTTTCGGCATACGTCACTTTCATCATTTCACAATTCTATCTTGGTGTTTCCGGAGTCATAGCACTTGTCGCATTCGGTCTTACCGTTACATACACAGGTAAACCAAGATTGAAACCGCAGGTAAACAACTTCATGGAACATTTCTGGGAACTTGCAACATATATAGCAAACACACTTATTTTCATCATAGTGGGTATTGTAATATCAGAAAAAGTAACCTTCTCATGGAGTGCGTTCGGAGTACTCATATTGATATATATTTTCCTCAATCTGTTCCGCTACGCGATGATTTCGATGCTATATCCTGTAATGAAAAGAATGGGCTACGGACTGACAAAACGCGAATCGGTAATACTTACATGGGGAGGATTACGTGGCGCGCTTGCCATGACTTTAGCGTTGATGGTATCATATACCGAAGCGATACCGGAAGATATCAGAAACCAGATTTTGTTTTTCACTGCTGGTATAGTTACACTGACTCTTTGTATAAACGCCACAACAATGCGCTGGCTGCTCAACAGGCTTGGACTGATCAGTGTTCCTTCGGCAAGAGTAAAACTGGATTACAATATCCACAAGCATATCAGAGAAAACTCTGAGAAATATTTGGAAAGGCTGAAAGCAAGAGACCATCTGACTGGAGCAAACTGGATAAAAGTTGAACACTATATGGCATCAGCTCCGGTAGCCCCAATAGTGGAAGCTAAAGACAAAGATGTAATATCGGAAATACGTCTGAAAGTCCTTGATAGAGAGAAAGCCACATGTAAAGCCATCTACGAAGAAGGTATCATATCCGAAACCGCTTTCCGCAGATTAATGAACTCACTGGACGAACTGTACGACCACGATGGGAAATATACTCTGGACTACAGAAACTCCATCTTCAAATTCTGCGACCGCAGCAGTACGATCAATGCTCTGAGAAAAACTCCAGTAATACACGACTGGATAAGTTTCTATTTCCGCGAGCGCATCACTGTGGTCTATGATTTGGGACGTGGTTTCATCATTCTTCAGAAAGAGAATTTGAAGTTGATTGACGAACTGAAGACTTCCAACCTTCTCGACGATGAGCAGAAAGCCGTATTGCCAACACTGAAATCGGAAATAGAGAATAATATCTCACGTATGGATGTAGTTATAAGCACTCTGGCTGAAGAGTTTCCTAAAGCTTACGGACATGCCCTTACGCTGAAGTCCATACGTATGTTGCTAAGCAACGAGAAACGTACTGTCAAGCAGATGATAAACAACGGTATCATAAGCGAGAAGGACGCTGAACCTCTGATTGAAAACATAGAGGAACGTGCAGATGAAGTCAACTCGTTCAGCCATACCATTCCGGCATCGATACTCCGCTGGATGTTCTTCGTTAGAAAAAAGAAAGAATGGAAATAATAGATAAGACGTAGAAATAAAATAAAGGCTGTTTCTTTTGTGATGGTATATTACACAAGAAACAGCCTTTATTATTTTATATCATTTCATTAATATCAATGAAACAAGCTTTCAGGTTTTATCTTTTTGAATGATTCCTCATCAGACTTTCTGATATTGATGCTTCCGTCATTCCAGTGTGTAGGATAACCTCCGTAAGAGTTACCAAGGAACACTACCTTGAATTCGTGAAGTCCGGCAGAAAGAGCTACAGACTTATTTGTAGGACAGAAATGTTTGACAAATCCTCCATTATTGATAAGTTTCTTACCGTCAATCCATACTTCTTCAAGATCAGAAGAGAAGAAATAAACACCATCGGCCGGAATATCAACATATCCTGTAGCAATAGCGGAATACTGCTTGAAACCTCTCATGGTTTCTTCAGAGAACTTTCTGTAAGTAATAAGTTCGCGTGTATCCTTAATGACTTTCTTGTCCGCTACTTTCATACCAGATTTTTCTAATTCCGCCATATTCAGATATGTTCCGTCAATAACTTCCATATTAAGTCCCGGAGTTTTCTTTTCTACAGTGGCAGCAGGAGAAAGAGTCTGTTTTTCTACTGTCACAGTGCGAACCCTACTCATCTTGTTAGAAGGAAGAACAGAAGCAATCTTCACTGTAGCATTTTCAGTGAAATCAAGCGGTGCATTATAAACTGTAGAGTTGATTGTAGGTTCAGTACCATCGAGTGTATAAACCATTTTTACAGGTCTGTTGGTTGTAAATGTCAACGATACATTGTCTGTAAAAGCAACAAAATCACATGATCCGTTCGGTTGTTCCGGCATAGGAATATAATAGTTTATTCCATGTCCGTCAAGACGCACGCAAGCATTGTCTATACGTCTGATAAAATCATTATAATCTTTCTGTTCTGTAGCTGTCCATCCAGTTTCTGCTATGGCTAAAGCACGCGGGAAGGTACGGTATTCCCTTATATCATTTGTATAAAGATATTCACTCCATACATTGCCCTGAAGACCTTTGATAAAGTTTTCCTTACCCATGGCAACAAGTGTATCAGGCACAGGATTATAGCTATATGTCTTTTCCAGTGGAGAGAAACCGCCGATTGCAACAGGACCTATTTTACAGTCTCCCTGATAATAGTCAAGATACAGGCCATTTGAGCCAGGAGTCATAATTACATCATGATTTGTCAAAGCTGCAGCAATACCACCTTCTTCGCCACGCCATGACATGACAGTTGCAGTTGGTGACAGACCTCCTTCAAGAATTTCGTCCCATCCGATAATCTTCTTTCCATATTTGGTCGCTACTTTTTCCATGCGCTGTACGAAATAGCTTTGCAGACGTTCTTCAGCTGTATGGTTCTTGTCGGCAAACAGTTTTTCTTCACGTATTCTCTTCTGACACAACGGACATGTTTTCCAACTCGTCTTAGGACATTCATCACCACCTATATGAAGATATTCTCCAGGGAACAAGGCGGCAACCTCAGCGATAACATCTTCAAGGAACTGGAAAGGAAGCTCCTTACCGGCGCACATCACCACGTGTTCCACTCCCCATACTGTACGTGGAGTGATAGACTGTCCTTTGCATGAAAGCTCAGGATATGCGGAAATGGCTGCGAGTTCATGTCCTGGCAATTCTATTTCAGGAACAACTGTGATAAATCTGTCCGAAGCATATTTCACTATTTCCTTTACTTCTTCCTGAGTATAATAGCCTCCATATTCTGTTCCGTCTGCTTCAATTCGTTTTGATGCCACTTCAGCCAGTTTAGGATACTTCTTAATCTCGATTCTCCATCCCTGGTCCTCAGTCAGATGCCAGTGCATACGGTTCATCTTGAAGAGAGCCATTACATCCAACTGTTTCTTAATCTCATCTACAGTCATGAAATGACGGCAAGGATCAATCATCAGACCTCTGTATTCGAACTTAGGTTCGTCTGTAATGTTTACAGCCTGTGCCACCCAAGGAACGTTCTTTACTACAGCAGGACTTTCAATCTCTGCCGGAAGAAGTTGCATGAACGACTGCATTCCATAGAAAAGTCCCTGAGCTGTTTTTGCCTTTACAAGTACTGATTCCGGAGTAACATTCAATGTATATCCCTCGTCATCCATAGAGGCAGAAGGGTCAAGTTCCAGACGGATACATCCGTTTTCCTTAACCTGAATGTCAAAACCTGTTGCACGGTTGATTTTTGAGATGAAATATTCGGCAACAGTCTTTTCGTCCTGACCTGCGGCATGAACAGACATGCCGTCCTTCAGTTTGAAACTTCCATTACCTACTTCCAGAGAAAGAGGCTTTGGTATAATATTTATACCTTCGTTATAGGACTTGATTTCTGTGGCCGAATTACCACACGAAATCATAATACCAGCTGTAAACACTGTACAGATAGCTTTTAGACAGCTTTTTTTCATAAAAAATTAAATTTAAATTAACGATATGGGTAATTACATATTTTTGTTTTTATCTTTGATAAAATCGTCCGGGCAAACGACTTTGTTAATTCTTTCACCTTTTTCCAAAGTTATCCATGTAGTAAAATACCCGCTGTTTTCTGTCAATTCTATAACTCTGGCACCATTTGACAAATGATTATAAACTGTGTTTCCTCCACTGTATCTTCCGTATGCCAATAATATATTGTTCCAATATACGGCATAATCATTGTCATGGTCATGTCCTACAAATATTCCTTTTACATCCCCATTTTCCTTCATGGCAGCAAACATTCCGGAATTCAGTTTCGGTGAACACGCCTGTTCCATTCGTGTACCGACCATAACAGCATTCTGATCTTCAACGGCATAAGAATATTCAGGAAGAGGTATATGGAAGAAAGCGAACGACTGCACTGGTTTGCCTCCATTGGCTGCTGTAAACTTATTGCTATTTTCACGGTACCACGAAATCTGGTCAAATTTTATAAACCCATATCCCTTGACACCCTCAATTGTAGAATATGAATTAGAATCCATACAATAAAGAATAGCTGCATCTCTGGCAGAGTCATTAGACTTTACGGTCAATATATAATTAGAGAAACCGGAAATACCTTCTGCTGTAGATGTAAGATTATATTCATACGAAGATGCAATTTCAAGCAACTGTTTACGTGTCATTCCCTGCTCATCATCATGATTACCAAAAGTAATTCCAAAAGGGATTTTAAAATCTGAAATCAGGGAAAGTACCTCACGAAAACCTTCCTCTGCAGGTTTACCGTAAATAACATCTCCGGTTATTATAACCAGATCTGGTTTTTCTGATGTTAAAACTTCCCTTATTCTTTGTAAAGATACTTGCGAACGGGCATCCTGATAAACATTATGTACATCGGTGAGCTGTACAATCTTGAATTTTCCTTCCTGATTGAACTTTAAAACATTTTGAGCCTTTATACAAAAAGTAGTACATAAAAGGCATAATAATACACACAAAAATTTCATTATTACTAGATTTAAGAGCTAATATTTATCCAATGTGCAAAGTAAACAAATAAAACCACAAAATACAATAAGACATTTATAATTTATGCTTTTTCTTTACTTTATAACATGAATGAAAATTTAATTCAAGGCATATCCCCCTCCCATTCCAAAAGTATCTTTTTCTTTTCTATTCCCCAATAATAACCGCCAATTCCTCCATCAGAACGCAATACCCTATGACAAGGAACTAGTATAGCCACCGGATTTCGTCCTATGGCTGTTCCTACAGCACGCAAAGCGCGTGGATTATTTATAGCTTTTGCAATATCACTATAAGTGGAAGTATTCCCAAAAGGAATCTCAAGCAAGGCTCTCCATACCTTTATCTGAAAATCCGTACCGTAAAGATGTAAAACAATTTCATCTGAAGACAGTCTTTCACATTTATCAAAAAAGCGCAAAGCCTGGTTGTGAAACTCCGTAGAATGTATCTGTTGATAAGATTTTGCAAACCTTTTGCAAAGTAATTGCAAAGCCTCGTCACGGTTGTCGGCTAATTCAATACAACATATTCCACGAACTGTTGACGCAATCAGTATTTCTCCTACCGGCGTATTGTAAAATCCATAATCAATATTCAGATTACGGAACTCGCAGTCTGTCATTCTTTCTATTCTAAACCTCATTTATTAACCTAGATTTATATTACATCACAAAATAAATGAAATCCGCCGCATAAAACAAACAGACTTTCAAAACTTTATTATCTTCGCAGGCAAAACAAAAACAAGAATCATGAAACCGCAGGAATGGTATAACAACAATCTATCGGACACTAAACAGAGTCTGAACAAGGTAAACAAAACCATATTATATATAAGTATTATAAGGATACTGCTCTTCGTAGGCTGTATATCGACTGTCATCGCATTATGGAGCCACAGCATACAGACTATCATAACAGGAGCCTGTTGTACACTTGTCCCTTTCCTTATAATGATAAAGGTACACAGCCGTTTCTTCATTCGCAGACAATGGCTGGAAGTAAAGGCTGAAATTCTAAACAAGGAATTAAAAGGACTTAACAATGATTATTCAGAATTTGATGAGGGCAAGGAGTTTGCCGATACAGAACATCTTTATTCATTCGACCTTGATATCTTCGGCCGCAAATCACTATTCCAGGCAATAAACCGTACATGTACGTACATAGGAAAAACTACTTTGGCGGAATGGATGAAAAAACATTTACGCAAAAAAGAAAACATAGAAGAAAGACAGGAATGTGTAAGAGATTTGGCAGAAAGAAATGACTTCAGAATGAATTTCGCTATCACAGGTCTTATAAACAGAAGTGAAAACAACGATGACAGCGACATCCGCAAATGGGCAGAAACGGAAAGTTCTCTCACAAAATCTACTTGGGCGAAAGCATTGATATGGCTGGTTCCATCCATAAATATAATACTGTTGGTATGCGGACTGGCGGACATAATCTCCATGTCATGGTTCGGACTTGCTTTTTCATTTTTCGTAATACTCAGTTTCAGTGTTATTAAGCGTGCCACTGCACTTCAGGAAGAGTATGGCAAAAAACTTAAGACACTAAGCACATATGCCCGCCTGATAACATTGACACAAAACGAGGAATGGAATGCCAGAGGAATAAAGGATATAATAAAAAGACTTGAGATAGACGGAAAATCTCCTGCCGAAGCCCTAAAGGCACTGACTAAAGAACTGGACAGACTAGACTTGCGTAATAATCAGATTATGTATGTAATACTCGAAGGAAGCATGTTCTTCCAGTTGCGCCAGATGATACGTATCGAGGCATGGAAAGACCGGTACGGAAAATACCTCTCAGGATGGCTGGAGGCAGTAGGAGAACTGGACGCACTCTGTTCGCTCGGAACATTTGCCTACAATCATCCCGGATATCAGTATGCTGAAATCACAGATACTCCATTCTGTTATGAGGCTGAAGAGCTGGGACATCCGCTGATGCCTAAGGAGCAATGCGTAAAAAATGATGCACTGATTCCTTCAAGACCTTATTTCCTCATTATCACAGGTGCCAACATGGTGGGAAAAAGTACATACCTGAGAACAATAGGCGTGAACTATCTGCTGGCATGTATCGGTGCACCGTCGTGCTGTAAAAAAATGAAAATCTATCCGGCACAGCTGATAACAAGTCTGCGTACATCAGACTCGCTGAGCGATAACGAATCTTATTTCTTTGCAGAACTCAAACGTCTGAAAAGAATCATTGACATGCTCAACAGGGGCGACGAGCTGTTCATCATCCTCGATGAGATTCTTAAAGGAACAAATTCTACGGACAAGCAAAAAGGTTCGTTCAGCCTTATACGCCAGTTTATGACTCTAAAGGCAAACGGTATTATTGCCACTCACGATTTGCTGCTCGGTGAACTGGTAAAATATTTCCCTGACCAGATAAGGAACTACTGTTTCGAAGCGGACATAAAAAACAATGAGCTATACTTCAGTTACAAGATACGTGAAGGTATAGCCCAAAATATGAATGCATGCTTCCTTATGAAGAAGATGGGGATTGTGATAGAAGATAATTAACTATTACACAAAGAATTTGCAAAGTTGACAGATGTTTTTTATTTTTGTCTTTATATATAAATACATTATGTGGAAAGAGAAGTTAGGAGCCTATCTTATAGATGTCTCAAAATATGTGTTGACAGGTATAGTAATAGCATCTTTATTTAAAGATTTGGGCGAAAGCAAACTATTAATATATGTCTTAGGTTTATTAGTAGCTTGCTCAACACTCTTAGCGGGTTTAGTATTAAGTAATAAGAAGGAGGAAAAATAATGGAAGCAGTATTTGTTTTATCAGCAATAGGACTACCATGCGTAATATTCCTGATATGGTGTCTTACACCTCCGGGAAAGAAATGGTTAAAATCAAACCATATGATTTAAATAATGTATTGCGCAATCGTTCAGATTGCGCAAGTACCCTTACCACCATAATCACAACTAACATCGCCCTGATATTCCGGATGACGCTGCAACCACACTACGGCATAAGCACATGTAGCGACCGGTTTCAGACATTTACAGCGTGCATAATCGTATGCAGCCTTTACAAGGGCTGATGCTATTCCGCGTCCGCCTATTTCTTCGGACACTATGGTGTGGCGGATATCAAGACCGCCGTCTTCTGTCAGCTGATAAGCTACATGAGCGGTATAACCGTCCACTTCCACCTTGAACTGTTTTTTTGCTTCGTCGTGTACAATTTCCATAAGCTATAAATTTTAGTCAGATTAACTTTAAATTTCGAGTAATACAAAGTTATAAAATTCATCGCTATTATACTGTAATTAGACGCTTTTTATCGAAAAACAAACGATAAATAAGCCATAATAGCAAATATTGGAAACAAAATAGCTATTTTTAAACACTATACACACCTTTCTACTACTACTTTTGCGCAAAAGAAATCAATTAATTATAAAAAGAATACTTAAATCACATTTATAGTATCTTTTATAATTACACAAAAACGGGCTAACTAAAACTTTGTAACCATATTGTTCAAGATGTTCCACATTTTAAATGTAAAGACATCGGAACTACAATCAATACTGTGATATGATAATACACCGTCTAAAAATAATGATTTTTATAATTGCACTAGTAAGAATATCAATACTAGTCTGCAACGCACATTCCATCACAACAGACGAAAACACTATATCAGAAAAAGATTCAGTCATTCTATTCAGATTCATACCTGGAAACAAGATTTTCTACTCTCCATTCAAAGGTAATGAAGAAGCCATAACATACACCGTACAGCTTATAAACCAGCACCGTAAAGATATTGAAGCAGGACGAGCTCATTTATTGATACGTGGCTTTTGTGGTTCATTTCCTACATTTAGAGAAAACCTGGCAGCAGCAAAAGAGCGTAGTAATCATGTAAAGTCCTGGTTTATAATACATAACGGTATGAAAGAAGAGTATTATCTTACAAAAAACAGCACCAGCAGTTATAAGAACATGAAAGATGTTGTGGCCTTGATAGGAATAAACTTTGTTGAAGGGTACACTCCTGAAAAGACACAGTATGACAACAAATCATATATAGCAGATACAAACAAAATAAATGACAGTTTTCAGAGATTACAGCCATTCAGAAAACTATATGAAAATCAGCCTGAAATTATTCTAACAGAAATTCCTCAAAAAAAATATAAGGACAAACGATGGTATCTGAAAACAAACATTATATATGATTGTGCAATTATGCCATCATTAGAGATAGAATACCGTATCGACAGAAAATGGTCGGTAGGAGTTGAAGGCAATATGGCTTGGTGGCACAATGACAACAAACACAAATACTATCAACTAGCCACCATACTGCCGGAAATACGTTACTGGATACACAGAAAAAACAATCTTCACGGACATTATGCAGGTCTGTTTGGAGGAGGAGGTTGGTACGACCTGGAAAATGGCAATACAGGATATAGAGGCGAAGGAGGAATGATATGTATAAGCTACGGATATATGTTTCCTATAGGTAAAAACCTTGCATTCGAAGCAGGTATAGGTGCCGGTTTTATGACTACAAAATACGATCAATATATTCCTATTGACAAACACTACGTTTATGAACAGACCAACCGCTTCAATTATTTTGGTCCGTTAAAAATAAAATTTGCTTTGGTGTGGAACATAGGCTGGGGCACTGTCAAGAAAGGAGGTAAATCATGACACTATACCATAAAACTATAAAAAACTATCCGGATATACTGTATTGTATTTTCCTCATTCTTTTCATTAATATGATGCTGAGTTCATGCCGGAAAGAGTTGTGTTTCAACCATGAGGAACATGCTTTGTCTGCAAATGCCGATGTTCAACTACAATGGATGCAGGAATGGGAAAATCCGTATAAGGCAGGAACAGATGGATTTGACTGGAAACGAATATGGAGAAAAGAAAACTGGCCAGGCAGTTACGAAGACTATAAGCCAAATGTATCAAAAGGTATCCGTACGCAAATACATACAGGAGGTTCCCGACCGATAACAAACAATCTGAAAAATTCAGGAGGGATACTACCTATACCTCAGGGAGAACATGAACTGTTATTCTACAGTAACGACACAGAATATATTGTATTCAGCAATACCGATAACCCGGTAACAGCTACAGCCGGTACGCGTATTCGCACAAGATCCGGCTACAAGGCTCCTGAAGGATATGAACATGAGCAGACCGTCAATCCACCGGATATGCTTTATGCCTCATATATACCTGAATACAAAGCTGATTTGTCTATCGAGACAGAACATCTGCCTGTAACGATGTTTCCACGTACATATACCTACCTGATACGCTACAAGTTCAAGTCAGGTCTGGAATATGTGTCCCGTGCAAAAGGGGCACTTACAGGCATGGCAAACAAGACTTATTTACACGACGGGCACACAGACAACGCAACCGCTACACTACTTTTTGACTGCAAAATAGACGAACTAGGCTGTAATGCAAAAGTTATGTCGTTTGGTGTACCAAATTTTGCTTACAAATCAAATGAATACACAGATGATGCCGAGAAACTGCATTTCGTGCTAAATCTTGAAGTTATACTGAAAAACGGTAAACACCTTAATTACTATCTTGACGTCAGTAAATACATGCGTGTACAACCGCGTGGCGGCATACTGCTTTTTCCGGACATAGAAGTTAGTGATAAGGACGGCAACGAAAGTTCAGGTAATTTTGATATAGATATAGGAGACTGGGAAGACACAATAGACATACCATTACCAATATAATGAACATATATTTTTATAATACCAAATAATAACTTTAAGTTTTACCTTTTAACTATTTTTATCGTGAAAAAGAATTTATTTTTGATGGGTATGGCTGCAATGACTTTGGCAAGTTGTACCAACGAAGTGCTGAAAGTGGCAGACATGCACACAATTGGTTTCGATGCATTTGTAGGCAATACGACAAGAGCTGTAACAGAAGTGAAAACATTGAATAATTTCTATGTTTTCGGGAAATACTGTACAGACAATACGTCTTTTGACGGTCAAATTTTCAACAATGAACTTAATACCAGCACCTATTACTGGCATACGGGAAATTACTACCGCTTCGGTGCTTATGCAGACGGCGAAGCTGGACAAATCATAGATGCCAGCTACGACGCCACATCACAAAAACTGACTTTTCCTAATTATACACCTAGTGACGACAAGGATCTGGTTGCTGCAGTAAGTTCAGCAGATGCAGTCTCCGGCATACCTTCTACCCCTGTTTCATTATCATTCAGCCACATGCTGAGCCAGGTCGGCTTCACTTTTAATACAGAACTAAAAAATTATACACTGGCTATACGAGATATAAAAATCAAGAAAGCTATAAAAACTGCAACAGGTATCTACGAGGATGGTAACATCAAATGGGATGGTAATGCAGAAGCAGATGTAGCCTATACTTATGATGACATTGCAAATCTGGCAGGCGAAACATCAAGCAAGGCTTCGCAATTCAAGCTTGTAATTCCACAGCAACTTCCTACTGACGAAACATCAAAAGTAACAGTTTCATTTACAGCCAGCATATCTGGAGGCGGCATGTCACAAGAAGCAACAAAATCATTTGAATTAGAACTGGCATCACCAGGTGAAGGAGGATGGAAACCTGGATTCCGTTACAACTACACCGCGACAATCAACGGTGACAATATAACCAACATGGAAATTATTGAGTTCAAACCTGAAATAGATAACTGGGAAGACGGCAACACTACTGAAATTGCTCCTCAAAAGATTATCAGTTCATACGTCAGACCAAACTTCTATGAAACCGATCGCGTCTATACAGAAAGTATGAATGCATGTAATGACCTGATATTCATGACAGCAAGCCCATACGCAAACGGTGACATTTATTTTGAAACTCCTGATAACACAGCTACTTTCACAGAAAGTGGTGTTACAGCAACTGATGAATTCAACGGAAAGAAAGGGGTTATGCATTTTGACGGAACAGGAGAAATGAACGCAGGACACGGTCTTCTGAACTCTGCGACAAAAGGTGTCAACCAGTTTACATTTGCTACATGGATATATCTAGACGAATGGACTTCTGGTGCAACTCTCTTTTCCAAGGCAGCAAGTAGCGGAAACAACAGGACTTCACTTACACTTGGCGAGACAGAAGGTAATTTAATTTTCAGAATAAACGACCAGACAGCAACACTCAGCAACAGTAATATAGTACCAGGGAAATGGATACACATAGCTATGACATATGGCAATAAAGGTACTTTGCGCCTATATGTAAACGGTGATGACGCATCTGCAACAAGTGGTACTATTAGCGTAAACGAACTTCCTTTCATGCAGACAGAAACTAAATTAGGTAAAGGTCTGAAGGGATATATCGACGAAGCTTATTTCAACTTCCTACCTCTTGGAGGCGGAGACATCAGAACTATAATGAATGCCGAAGGAAAACTATCATATAAAAGCTGGAATATTTGCAAGACTCAGGCCTATTGGACATTCGACAAAGAAAATCCTGGAAAGGATAATCATACATGGGTCACTATTCTGAATGATTTACGTACCAAACTTAATCCTGGAATAAAATTACGTATCGGTATAGCATCTGGTGGATGGCAAGTCATGTGTGATTCTCCAGCCGCCAGACAAAAGTTTGCCAATAACGTGAAAAATGTATTGGAAACATATAATCTTGATGGTGTAGATCTGGATTTTGAATGGCCTGCAAACAACGAAGGTGCTTTCAACACATACAATCAGACAGTTATAGCTGTAAGAAGCGCTATCGGCTACGATTATACATTCAGCGTTTCATTACATCCAGTTTCATATAAGATGTCACTAGAAGCAGCCAAAGTTGTAGATTTCATCTCAATACAGGCATACGGTCCATCACCAAACCGTTTCCCAATATCACAGTTCAAAGCTGATGCACAAGCTGTACTGGCCTGGGGATTCCCTAAAGATAAAATTGTAATGGGAGTACCTTTCTATGGAGTTACTAAAGATGGCACAAAAAGTACTGAAGCTTATTGGAACTTTGTGCAAAACAATCTTGTAACCTCAACGTCTCAAAACGAAGTGACTTACAAAGGAAAATTATTCATATATGATGGAGCAGATGCCATACGTGAGAAGACAAGATATACTATGGAACAAGGCATGGCAGGTATGATGAGCTGGGACCTTGCAACAGATGTCACACTCAGCCATGAATATTCATTATTGAAAGCTATGTTAAAGGAAATACCTGCACAGCCACAATAAATTTTCAGTAAAGAATATACAATATAAAACTGTGTCCGCAAGCAAGTCAGATTTTGCTTGCGAACACAGTTTTTTAGTTTTATAAAAAATGAATCATCAGAACAATGTTCCCGGATTCTTTTCTGCCCTCCACTGCTCTATAGGCATACTGTAAAGCCATGAGGTCTTTTCTTCCTTACGCTCTACGAAATACACATACGAGATGTCATTCTCTACGATATGTATATTATCGTTAGGAGTAACCACAAGGAGCTGCAGATGAAGCTGCTTGCAAAGGTCTATCAGATAGCGTGCCTTATCCTCGTCCTGCGCCTTGAAAGCTTCGTCGATGGCAATGAAACGGAATGAATTGTCCTGCATTCCGCTCTTTGTCAAACCGAACTGGTATGCAATGGCAGAACCGAGGATGGTATAAGTGAGCTGCGCTTTCTCTCCTCCCGACAAGTGTCCCATGTTTTCGTATGTTGTTTCCTTATTTCCTGTATTACGGTTGAATTCCTCTGCCTTATAAGTGAACCATGAACGCACATCCATCACTCTGTTTCTCCAGTCCTCATTTTCCAGACGTTCCATAAACGGCTGGATATGGTCGCGGAAATGTATCTTACGCCCGTCTATCGTAGAATTGATTTTCTGCACATTAGGCATAGCCTCATCCATCAGACGGCGGAACTCTCTGACTTCTTCATTTATCCTGGTCTGCATAACCAACTGAATATAGGTAGCCGGCTGCTTGCGGTAATCAATACCATGAAGTGATTCGTTCAGCATACGTATATTGTCATCTATCGCACTCTTCCAGTTGATGAAGAACATACGGAAATCACCCACCTTGTCGGTAAGCGTTTTCTGCAGATAATTGTCGAACTGCTTTTCATATTTCGGCAGGTTTTCCCTCTGCAGACGGTACAACATTTCCTGATACTCGTCTATAAGGTCGATATTGTCAGCATCAGGCAAGGCATTAACGTCCGAACGCCAGTCCTTGAACTTCTCTGTAATATATTCCGAAGGATATTTGAAATCACGGATATGGTTCTTCGCCTTGTCTTCCGCCTCACGCTTCTTATTAAACAGTTTATTACGTTCGCGGTCATTACGGCTGATGAATGACTTGTATTCCTTATCAAGATCTTCGTATGTACAGTTCTTCAGTTCTTCATAAGCCTGCTCAAAGTCGGAAAGAAGAATAGAACGCATTGATGAAATAGCCTTCTGACATTCTTCCATCTCATTTTTCGTTTCCTTTATATTGGATTTTATATCCGAAATCTGGCTCACCTTGTCGCGTATCTCTTCCAGCGAAATCTTACGTATTGCCTGACGTACCTGCTCCAACTGTTTCTGAAGAGCCTGTATGGTATTATTGTTCTTTTCCAATTCAGCCTTGTCGGAAAGTTTCTCCTGCAGACGTGTGGCGTATTCTTTCCAGTTTACGGCATCGAAGTCCTTAAACATATCCACCAGTTTCTTGCTCATGTCGTAGTCATACTGGAATTTCTGTTTCTCGGAATTTATATCATTCAGCTTGGCCATCAGCTCTATGTCTTTCTCCTGAAGTTCCTTTATCTCATGTTGAAGCAGGGATATCTTGTCCTGATTATCCCATCCGAGGATATAATTTGCCTTGCTCACTACCTGAGGACGGTCGTCCTTCTCATGCCTGTCATGTGAGAACTTAATAAGCCCCTCACGCGTAACAGCCTTCTCCTGATAGCGTTCGAACTCCTCAAGATTTTCCACGCACGCATAGTTGTATTTATTGAATATGGTATCGCGTATCCACTCCTCATATTCAGAGTCGGGACGTATTTCAATCTTGTCGAGCAGTCTGGCATCGTCAGCTGTAAATGTTTCCATACCTGCAAGCGAGTTGTAAGTACGATAGCGGTAATAAGTAATCCTTCCTTTCAGATCGTTGGAATTCAAGAACTTGTTTACCTCATGATAATACTGGTCAGGCACAAGCAGATGCAGGGCAAAGTTGTGAAGGATTTTCTCAATGGCACCCTCCCACTCCATTTCGGCAGGATTTACCCTTATCAGCTCACCGATGAAAGGTATCTCATCCTTTGTGGCTCCGGTATGTTCGAGTATCATTTCGCGTATCTCCGACTCACGTCCTGAAATATTGTTCTTGTTCTTCTTAAGAGATTCGATGGTCTTGATATACTCATCTATTCTTTGACCTATTTCTTTTCTTTCATTTTCGAAAGTTATAGTCTCTCTGATTTTCTGCTCTATACCGGCATTCATGCTTTCCAGACGTCCTGACACAGAGTCACGCTGACTTATGAAAGTATCCTTGTCGGGGTCAGTAGTGAGCGACAACACAGATGCCACCGAGTTATATTCATCCATACGAGACACGCGCTCATCACGGAGTTCTTCCAGGCGCTTGATCTCCTGCTCCATTTCCTTTATCTTCATGCCCACTTCATCATTCTCTATGGCAAGGGCTATGGAACGTTCGTCCTGACGCATTCTGTCTTCGTCGTCACGAAGTTTCTTTTCCTCTTTTTCAAGACGTTCCTGCTCCTGTTCCAAAGAATCCACACGTTCCTTACCCAGTTCTATAGTCTTACGGGCAAACCAGTAATCAATGCTTTCCCTGTCCATGGAAAGTTGCTTGATTTTCTGGGCATATTCTTTTATCTCGTCTGCATATTCTGATATAGGTGTAAGTAACTCAATCTGTTTTCCAGCCTTTTCGATATTGGTCTTTGCCTCCATCAGAGTCTTGAAGCTGTCTTTAAGCATTATATACTGCGACTCAGCATGCTGCTCTTCAAGCATATTGGTACGGATAAAATCATCGAGGTCGTCTAGTACCTTCACACCCACTATCTGATTGAACAATGAAAGAGCCTTGACGGAACGCATACCGAAAAGCTGTGTGATACGGTCGGCATAGCCTACAGGTCCTTCGAAGAATTCCACCATCGTGCGGTTCCCCTTATGCGAGCTTTCCAGACGCCGGCGCCACATACCCTTTCCGTCGAACGGTTGGAAGTCAGTCTTTATATCCAGTTCGCAATGAGCCAGACCGAAGGTACGTCTTAACTCTCCGCCCGAAAACCAACGTACCTGAAACACCGTAACCACACGGGTATCGGTATTGGTAAAAGTGGCAAGAAGCACAGAGTATGCCGAATGGTCGCGCAATGACTGTGTGCTTGCACCGCTTTCGCCTTCGCGCTGAATATTTCCATAATTACCAAGAACGTATGTCTCCTCTGTTCGGTTACCTTTCTTCTCCACTCCCGACGACTGGTTATAGAACCTGTCCTTCTTGGCAGGTACCATCAGAGTGAGTAGAGCATCTATTATGGTACTCTTTCCCGAAGCGTTTGCTCCCGTAAGCAGGGCATTGTTTCCCTGGGGCTCCATGCGGAAAATCCTTTCGTGAAATGTTCCCCAGTTGTATATCTCCATGTATTTCAAACGAAATCCCGACGTATCGGAACCGGTACTAAACAGACTCAACATATTCTTGCAGTTTATCCTTAAATTCTTGTAGTTTGTCCAATGTTACTTTCTCTTTAATTATTCTGTGAATCTGGTATGTATTCACATTGTCTCGCTTTATCAGTTTCAGATATCCCAGCGACACTATACGGTTGATATATGTGTCTATCTCGCTGAGTAACTTCACTCTGTTGAAACGCTCCGGAAGGAATATCTCTATTCGCTCCTTCAACTCGTCGGCACTGACAAAACGCTCTGTAGCATACAGTTCGTCCATATTGCTATCGAACTCTTCAAGCATCTGCCTTAAGATAATCAGAATCACCGATATTTCGAAACCAAGCTGCTGGCGAGGAATAAGTCCTGTGGTCCTATCCTCATCATCCACTATCTGCTTGATATATGCAAAACCTTCATCGCGCTTCACTATCAGCTCTATACCAATATTTGCGAGATACTTGTTTATCTCCGACTGATAGTTAAGGATGTCCTCCCATGCGTTCGTGTCTGTTACCTCTACGGGACCTTTAAGCAGGCGTACTACGGTACGTCCGTAAGGTGCTATTATAGAATCTATATTCATTTTAAGATAATAATTTCCGGTATTACTATTGATTTCTTCAACTCGCTGTTAAACGGTATTGTTTGTGTACGGTCGGCATTAATGGTATGTCTGAATCCGCGTATCACACTGATATATCCGAACAGCTCTGCCAGTCCTTTTTCCAGTCCTCCACTCTCCTCTACCACGTCGGACAGAGAAACCTGCTTGCGACGCTTCAATGAATCGTGAATTCTTTGTTTGAGTATCGAACGATCCACTCCATGACTTACAAAAAGCTTGTCGGCATGTTCTGCCTCGGCAATGTCCGCACTTGCTATTTCTATCACATTGTTATAGTTCACATCGTCAGTCTTTTCAAGAGTAAGCTTTCTCTCTATCGGCATGGATATTTCCGGTATAGTCTCCAGTTCGAGCGACACATCGGGTTTTATATTCTGGCTTGCCAACTGAAGTAGTACCGACTGTATATCCTGAATAACACGTTTCGATGCAGCCGACTGAGAATTATTGTTTTCGCAGATGATACGGCTCAACTTTTCAGCCATCTTGTCGTTTGCCTGATATACTTTCTTTCCGCTGTTATAAAGATACTGCTTCATATTTTTCAGGAACATATCTTCCTGACGGATCTGCGACGGATCGATGGAATGATACAAATCGTCAACCATATTATCCCATGCGTCCTGCATGGATGGTGTCATAAGGAAATCCCAAAAAGCATAGAAACTTTTTCCCTGCGAACTCTGCTGAAGCTTGTCAAGTGCATCGAACGTATATCCAAGGATATCACCTTTCGAAACGTCTCCCTCGGCATGTTTCTGATATATGGATTTTGTAATGGACTTGAAATTGTCTTCCACTTCCTTGAAATCGGAAAGAAGTTCCTTTGCCGTACGGGTAATGTCTCGGAAACGTGGAAGTACCTGATAGTCTTCATAGACCATTGCCGACTCGCCTGCTCTAAGACTCTGGATCTGATGCTCTATCTCCAACTTTTTCTGCTCAAGCATTCGGATACGTTCTTCAGGATCCTCGTTGGTAAACTCAACAAGTTCCTTTATCTGTCCGTAAAGGTTCATAAACTTCGACTCCGTTCCCACAAATTCATCCTTCTTCAAACTGAGAAGCCAGTCTATCACCTTGCTGGAATACGACGAAAGCTCATAGAACACCTCGCCGCTTTCTTCCTGATAATTGCGGAGAAAACCTTTGTCCGTCCATTTCTGAATATACTTGTATGCTTTCTCATCGTATGAGTCGAACACATTTATATCGTTCTCCTCATCCTTTTCCAGATTAATGGAAGAAAGATAATCTGAAAGTCGCATTTTCAGTGAATCATATGCCACAGGCTCTCTGTGCTTATAGAATGTTTCGTACAGAAACAATACAATAATCTCCCTGTTGCGCAAACGCAAAAGTTCCGCGCATGGGGAATCGTTCAATATATCGGACAATAGCTGGGTTTCGGACATGTTTTTTTATTCGAAATAAGTTATCATACAAAGTTAGCTATAAAATCCGACACTGCAATGAGAGCTACCCAAAAAGCATATTTTAAGCGTGCGCACGTTTCACTTAAAACGGGCGTTCATTCGAAACAAAGCGTGCGCACGCTTTAGATCAAATGTGCGCACGCTTTTTTCAGTGCTTTCTAAAAGGAAATAAACAGCAAAAAATTCTATTAAAAAAGATGAGACAATTTAATTCACATCACAAAAAAGTTCATCAATCAAAACTGATTTATAACTCTACCAAGGTTATTCAAGTACTTCGCCTTTTTCATTGAACAAAACAACACCTTCTTCACCTTCGGCATCAACCAGAGTTACCTGATAAACAGCTGTTCCGTCTTCTGAAACTTCAACTGCTGCAGATTTAACAGTAAAGTCCTTATAACTTTTTGCCAATACTTCCTGAACTGCCTTAGGAAGATCCTTGATTTCTATAGGTTTAAAATCGTTTACATTTGTTACTACAGTAACTTCAGGTGATGAAAAACTTGAAGCGAATGCAACTGTTGTTCCTAATCCCATTACCAATGCTAATGCAAAAAATACTTTTTTCATAATTCAATAGTTTTAAATGTTAGACAATTAGTTTAGTTTTCGTAGAATTAAGTGCAAAGTGCATGCCAAAAAGTTTACACCACATATAACAAATTAATAACCAATACATTAAATCAAAATTCAGATTTTCAGATTTTAAACCGGAATAAATATAGATGTGTAATTTTATACACAATATTGTGGAATAGGATTGTTTATGGGTAAAAATTACTCACAAGAACGGATATAAAAAAAGCCGCTTTTGAAGCGGCTTTTTTTATATTAAAATTTTAATCAGAATTCAGAAGTAAAGTGGAACTTGATGTGTTTGAAATCCATCTGTGCCATCTGCAGTACATATCCACTGTCTGTCAGGAACACATCTCTTCCATCACGGTCTTTTGCCATATACTGGTATTTACGTTTCTTGAATGCCTCAAGCTCTTCCGGATCATCACTTTCTATCCAGCAAGCCTTATAAAGACTTACAGGCTCCCAACGACATTTGGCATTATATTCATTTTCCAAACGATACTGGATTACCTCAAACTGCAACTGACCTACAGTACCAATAATCTTGCGGCCGTTGAACTGGTTGACAAAAAGCTGTGCCACACCTTCGTCCATAAGCTGGTCGATACCCTTGTTGAGCTGTTTTGTCTTCATCGGATCGGCATTCTCTATATATTTGAACATCTCAGGAGAGAAGCTTGGGAGACCTTTGAAATGAAGGTTTTCACCTTCAGTCAGTGTGTCACCAATCTTGAATGTTCCGTTGTCCGGCAAACCGATGATATCTCCTGCCCAAGCCTCATCCACTGTAGTCTTACGCTGTGCCATGAACTGTGTAGGCGAAGAGAAACGCATTGTCTTGTTGTGACGTACATGCAGATAAGGGGTGTTACGGGTAAACTTGCCTGAACATACCTTACAGAATGCCACACAAGAACGGTGGTTAGGGTCGATATTGGCCGTTATCTTGAAAATAAATCCTGTAAACTTAGGCTCATCCGGATTTACAGTACGTTCTACAGCTGTAACAGGACGAGGACTAGGAGCAATCTCTACGAAGCAGTCGAGCAATTCCTGAACACCGAAGTTGTTGAGCGCAGAACCGAAGAACACAGGAGCTACATCACCTTTAAGATATTCTTCTACATTGAATTCAGGATATACTCCATCAATCAGTTCAAGCTCGCCGCGGAGTTTGTCTGCAAGATCATGACCTATATGATTGTCCAGTTCCTCTGTATTGATATCTACCTCTACCTTCTCTGTTACAACCTGCTTAGAAGGCTGGAAAAGGTTCAGTTTCTGTTCATATATATTATATACACCGCGGAAACGTGGTCCACTCTCGATAGGCCATGTAAGAGGACGTACCTGGATAACAAGTTCTTCTTCAAGCTCGTCAAGCAAATCGAACGGGTCCTTGGCTTCGCGGTCCATCTTGTTGACAAAGATGATAACCGGAGTGTTACGCATACGGCACACTTCCATCAGTTTTCTTGTCTGGGTTTCCACACCTTTCGCACCATCAACAACGATGATTACACTATCCACAGCAGTAAGTGTACGGTAAGTGTCTTCGGCAAAGTCCTGGTGACCCGGAGTATCAAGGATATTAACCTTATAGTCGTTATAGTCGAACTCCATCACAGATGTGGTTACGGAAATACCACGCTGCTTTTCGATGTCCATCCAGTCGGATGTAGCTGTTTTCTTGATTTTGTTTGATTTTACCGCACCGGCTACCTGAATCTGACCTCCGAAAAGCAAGAGTTTTTCTGTCAACGATGTCTTTCCGGCATCAGGATGGGCGATAATGGCAAACGTACGTCTTCTTTCTATTTCCTGATTCATATATTATTTAGTTGTTAGTCGTTGGTTGTCAGTTGTTAGATCTAAAAACTAAGAACTAATATCTAACAACTCGTCTTTTAAATCTTTATTTCATTAATATCTCCATACATTCCTTGAGACTGTCCATCCAATATGGTATCTCTATCCCGTAAGTCTCCTTAATCTTGGTCTTGTCAAGCACAGAATAATGAGGACGTGTAGCCTTTGTAGGATAATCCTCTGTATGAAGCGGTTTAACATTGCATCCCTGAATGCCTGCAATAGCATGAATTGCCTTGGTAAAATCATACCATGAGCATACACCTTCGTTGCTGAAATGATATACTCCAGGAACTATTCCCTTGTTTATGGCTGCAAATATTGCCACAGCTAGGTCGCGGGCATATGTAGGAGTTCCTATCTGGTCGAATATAACGCCCAATGTATCTCTTTCCCTTCCCAGACGCATCATTGTCTTTACGAAATTATTTCCGAAAGAAGAATACAGCCATGCGGTCCTTATAACCATTGTTTCAGGACAATACTTGAATGCTTCCTGTTCTCCGCCAAGTTTGGTCACACCGTAAACAGAGTTTGGGCATGTCTCTTCATCCTCACGGTATGGAATATGTGCCGTTCCGTCGAATACATAATCGGTTGACACCTGAATAAGGTATCCGTTTCTTGCTTTTGCAGCCTTGGCAAGGAAGCCTGGAGCCTGCTGGTTAAGCATCCTACAAAGTTCAACATTATCTTCTGCCTTATCCACTGCAGTATATGCCGCACAATTGACAATAATATCTATATTGTTCGACATTGCATAATTCATTACAGCCTGCTCATTGCAAATGTCAAGTTCTGCCACATCAGTGAAAAAGTATCTGTACTGTAGATATGATTCCGACAGGATACGCATTTCATTTCCAAGCTGACCGTTGGCGCCTGTCACGAGTATATTTTTCATAACTCCAATTCTCCTTTCTTATCTTTTATATAATAATCGGCAAGAATAGCCAGAAGGTCGCTTATCACTTTAATGGCTTTCTGTGTTTCCTCGCTTATTTCCTTTTTCTGAAGTTTCAGCATAAGTACGCCATACATGGCATCAAAACATGTTTCCAGCTCCGGAACATCCTTATCCGCACCTTTTGCCCTAAGTTCTACAATAAAAGGAAGGGCCTTATAATATGCTGCACTATAATATGGATATTTAGGAGAGCGGAGCAATTGCAAATGCAGGTCTGTAAGCCAGACTATTATATTCTTGTTTATCTGGACATGACCTTTCTCCATCACACCCTCGTCGTGCATCATGTTTGCAAGATCCTTATACCATTGGAACAGTGTCGCTTTCTGTTCTTCCGACACAGGATATGGATCGACTATATCCTTCTTTATCCTGTCCATATCAAAATGATACGCACGAAGCAAATCTTCTATCTGCCACATATAAAGCAGATATTCAGCTATATTCTGCTGTTTTAACTGTTGAGATATATACATATATCAATATAATGAATTTCCTAATAATGCCAAAACCAAGCCTACTATAGAGGCTACTATTACAATGATACCAATAACACGGTTTAAAATCCAAATGCCACGGACATTGAAATGATTACGAACTTTATTAACGAAATATGTAATGCTGAACCACCATGTCAGAGCACCTAACACGATAGCCAGATATCCAACCAACTGAAAACCGACAGGACTTCCTGGCATGACAAATGAAAATCTTGCAAAAAGACCTACAAAAAGAAATATAATCAGAGGATTGGATAATGTAACAAAAAATGCTGTGATGAAATTATGAAGATATGAACCGCGTTTACCGGAAACCGGACGCAAAGCTTTTACAGGGTTACTTCTGAATGTATAGATACCGAAAGCCAGAAGCATTATACTACCTACTATCTGCAACAAAGTCTGGTGCTTGATAATAAGCTCATCCATAAAGCTCATGCCGTAACCCGTTATCAATGAATAGCCTATATCGCTCAATGCAGCGCCAAGACCAGTTACAAAACCGAACCAACGTCCCTTATTCAGTGTTCGCTGAATACAAAGAACGCCAACGGGTCCGAGTGGTGCCGAAACCACTACCCCAATAACAAAACCCTTTACCAATAAATCCAGTATAGTAACTTGCTCTAACCAATTCATAGTGCAAAGATGTGACTTTTTTGCGAAAGTACCTATAATTCATGTAGATTTTCTTTCGTAAAAACAGGCTTTTATGTACCTTTGCAACATATTATATATGTTTTTTATTTGTTTTACAATTACAGAATGTCTTTAAACTCAAAAACAATATAAATGTTATGATTCTATTTTTCAGAACCCCTAGTAAAAGCGTGATTGCTACTTCATGCAGTCAGGAATTGAATGCTGAAGACATCAAAAAGTTATGCTGGCTTTACAGTGACGCAACTGTAGAGACTGAAGATAACCTGAAAGGATGCTTCATCGGTCCACGCCGAGAAATGATTACTCCATGGAGTACGAATGCCGTAGAGATCACTCAGAACATGGGTATAAGCGGAATACGCCGTATAGAGGAATATTTCCCTGTAAAAGATGAAAACGCTGAATACGACCCTATGCTTCAGCGTATGTACAAAGGCTTGAATCAGGAAATATTTGATGTGAATATCAAACCGCAACCTATTATTTACATAGAAAACCTGGAAGAATATAACGAGCAGGAAGGTCTGGCTCTCTCACGCGAGGAAATGGACTATCTGCTTAAAGTGGAAAAAGACCTGGGACGCAAGCTTACCGACTCAGAGGTGTTCGGTTTCGCACAAATCAACTCAGAACACTGCCGTCACAAAATATTCGGTGGTACTTTCATCATCGACGGACAGGAAATGGAATCATCACTCTTCCAGATGATCAAGAAAACAACAAACGAAAATCCTAACAAGATTATTTCAGCATATAAGGATAATGTAGCATTCGCTGAAGGTCCTGTTGTGGAACAGTTCGCTCCGAAAGATCACTCTACTTCTGATTATTTCGTAATCAAAGATATCAAGACTGTTATCTCACTGAAAGCTGAGACTCATAACTTCCCTACTACTGTAGAACCGTTCAACGGTGCATCAACTGGTACAGGTGGTGAAATCCGCGACCGTATGGGTGGTGGTAAAGGTTCATGGCCTATCGCCGGTACAGCCGTTTACATGACTTCTTATCCTCGTTCGGAAGAAGGACGCGAATGGGAAAACATTCTTCCTGTACGCCAGTGGTTGTATCAGACTCCGGAACAGATTCTTATCAAGGCTTCAAACGGTGCTTCTGACTTCGGTAACAAGTTCGGTCAGCCGCTTATCTGTGGTTCTGTACTTACATTCGAACATCAGGAAAACAACGAAAAGTATGCTTACGACAAGGTTATCATGCTTGCCGGTGGTGTAGGTTACGGTACTCAGCGTGACTGCTTGAAGGGTAGCCCTGAAGCTGGTAACGAAGTTGTGGTTCTTGGTGGTGACAACTATCGTATCGGTCTTGGTGGTGGTTCTGTATCTTCTGTTGAGACAGGACGTTATTCTTCTGGAATCGAGCTTAACGCCGTACAGCGTGCAAACGCGGAAATGCAGAAACGTGCTTACAACGTGGTTCGTTCACTTTGTGAAGAAGATGAAAACCCTATCGTTTCTATCCACGACCACGGTTCGGCAGGTCACGTGAACTGTCTGTCTGAGCTTGTAGAAGATTGCGGTGGTCTTATCCACATGGACAAGCTTCCTATCGGTGACGAAACTCTTTCTGCTAAGGAAATCATCGCAAACGAATCTCAGGAACGTATGGGATTGCTTATCGATGAAAAGGCTATTGACCACGTAAGAAAGATTGCTGAACGCGAACGTGCTCCTATGTACGTTGTAGGTGAAACTACAGGCGACCACCGTTTCGTATTCGAACAGGCTGACGGCGTCCGTCCATTCGACCTGGCTGTTGACCAAATGTTCGGTTCTTCTCCTAAGACATATATGGTTGACAAGACCGTAGAACGTAAATATGAAAATGTATCATACGATGCGGCAAAACTGAACGAATACGTTAGAACTGTTCTTCAGCTTGAAGCTGTAGCTTGTAAGGACTGGTTGACAAATAAGGTTGACCGTTCGGTAACAGGTAAGATTGCACGTCAGCAGTGTCAGGGTGAACTTCAGTTGCCATTGAGTGACTGTGGTGTGGTAGCTCTCGACTATCGTGGAAATGCCGGTATCGCAACAGCTATCGGTCACGCTCCTCAGGCTGCACTTGCAGATCCTGCTGCAGGTTCTGTTCTTGCCGTTTCTGAAGCTCTGACAAACCTTGTATGGGCTCCTTTGGCAGACGGTATGGACAGCATTTCTCTTTCTGCCAACTGGATGTGGCCTTGCCGCTCACAGGAAGGTGAAGATGCAAGACTTTATACAGCTGTGAAGGCTTTGTCTGACTTCTGCTGCTCACTTCAGATAAACGTTCCTACAGGTAAGGACTCATTGTCAATGACTCAGAAATATCCTAACGGAGAAAAGATTATCAGCCCGGGAACAGTAATCGTTTCTGCAGGTGGTGAAGTAAGCGACGTGAAGAAGGTGGTTTCTCCTGTTATGGTTAATAAGGAAAAATCTACATTCTATCATATAGACTTCAGTTTCGACCAGTTGCGTCTTGGAGGTTCTGCTTTTGCTCAAAGCCTCAACAAGGTAGGTAGCGATGTTCCTACAGTACAGAACCCAGAATACTTCCGCGATGCATTCCTCGCAGTTCAGGAACTTATCAACAAGGGACTGATTCTTGCAGGTCACGATATTTCTGCCGGTGGTCTTATCACTACATTGCTTGAAATGTGTTTCGCTAACACAGAAGGCGGTATGGAAATCGAACTTGACAAGATTAAATGTGATGATATTGTCAAGATTCTGTTTGCAGAAAATCCGGGTATCGTTATACAGGTAGCAGATAAGAACAAAGCTGAAGTCAAGAAGATTCTTGAAGATGCAGGCGTTGGCTTCGTGAAACTTGGTAAACCGACAGAAGAACGTCATATCCTCGTTTCTAAGGATGGTGCAACTTACCAGTTCGGTATCGACTATCTGCGCGACGTATGGTATTCTACTTCATACCTGATGGATCGTCATCAGAGCATGAACGGATGTGCCAAGAAGCGTTTCGAAAACTACAAACAGCAGCCTGTTGAATTTGCATTCAACCCTTCATTCACAGGTAAGCTTTCTCAGTTCGGACTTGATCCTGACCGTCGTACTCCAAGCGGTATCAAGGCTGCTATCATCCGCGAGAAAGGTACTAACGGTGAACGTGAAATGGCATACATGCTTTACCTTGCAGGATTCGACGTTAAGGACGTTACAATGACTGACCTTGTAAGTGGTCGCGAAACATTGGAAGACATCAACATGATTGTATTCTGCGGTGGTTTCTCTAACTCTGACGTTCTTGGTTCTGCTAAGGGATGGGCCGGTAGCTTCCTGTTCAATCCTAAAGCTAAAGCAGCTCTTGACAACTTCTACGCACGCCAGGATACATTGTCACTCGGTGTATGTAACGGTTGCCAGCTGATGATGGAACTCGGACTTATCACTCCTGAAGACAAGAAGAAAGGCAAGATGCTTCATAACGACTCACACAAGTTTGAATCTAACTTCCTTGGCGTGACAGTTCCTATGAACCGCAGCGTAATGTTCGGCTCATTGAGCGGTTCTAAGCTCGGTATCTGGGTAGCTCACGGAGAAGGTAAGTTCTCATTGCCTTATCCTGAAGACCACTATAATGTAGTTCTGAAGTATTCATACGATGAATATCCTGGTAATCCTAACGGTTCAGACTACAGCGTAGCAGGTATCGCTTCACAGGACGGACGTCATCTTGCAATGATGCCACACCTTGAAAGAGCTTGCTTCCCATGGGAAAATGCTTATTATCCAGCAGAACGTCTTGGTGAAGACCAGATTACTCCATGGATGGAGGCATTCGTAAATGCTCGCAAATGGGTTGAAGCAAACAAGAAATAATACGTAACATTTTGTTATTAATAATATCAAAAAGGTTTTCCCGGGTAAAATCGGGAAAACCTTTTTTTCGTTTTATTTTGATTTCCAATCATTTTTAGCGACATTTGCAATGTATAACTTCATAATGCCATGTTTTATAGAATTGTCCTTACATTTATCATATTATTCTCATGTATATTAAATTCATACACTCAAATATACAAATACATTGACATGAAAGACGGCCTCAGCAGCCGACGTGTCCTATCTATATGCCAAGGAAATCAGGGATATATGTGGATTCTGACACACAAAGGTGTGGACAGATTCGACGGAAAGAATTTCAAGCACTACCAACTGACGAGAAATAACAATACAGTAAACTTCTATCCAAACCTTAATCAACTTGCCACCGACGCCGAGAACAAACTATGGGAAGCGGGAAAAGATGGATACATATATAAATACGAGGAGATGAGAGATTCATTTCGTCTTGTATTCGACATGAAACAGACATATCCGCAATACAAGGATCTACCCGTATCTGCCATATATTTTGGTCATAATGAAATATTAATGACTTGCGATAAAGATATTGTTATTTACAATACGGAGAAAGACAGCACTTCATGTATTACCAATCTGCTAAATGAGGATATTTCATACATAGCACAGGATGAAAATCCCGGTGAATACTTTCTGGCGTCAAAAAGACATATTTACAAAATCAAGAGAACACCTTCCGGCACATATTCTAAAGAAAACTATGGCTTGGATGAGGTTGGATTGATAGATTACATTTATTACCACAAAGAAACCGGATATCTGATTATAAACTCCCTTATAAATGGATTATACCTTTATGATACGGATAAAGCCATTCTACATAATGTAGGTAAAGTATTGACAGACGTAAGCATAAATACAATAAAGCCGTATGGCAGTTCCGGATGTGAAGTTCTGATAGCAACAGACGGAGACGGAGTTTATAAGCTGAACCTGAAGGACAGAACTTTCGCCAGCTTCCTTACAGAGGACTATTCCAGACAGAACAGAATGAATGGAAGCATTGTCAAGGACTTATGCATTGATCATGACGGACGTATATGGAATGTAATTTACCCTACCGGTATCACTGTATATACAGAAAAATATCAGCCATACGAATGGATCAGACACTCCAAAGACAATAGTAATTCACTAATAGACAACAGAATTAATGCCATTATGACCGATTCGGATGGCGATGTATGGTTTGCTACCAGCAATGGTATAAGCTGCTTTGACCGCTCGGCAAAGAAATGGATAAACTATCTGTCATCATTTGCTAAAGATTCGAAGAATGATAACCATATATTTACGTCTTTATGCGAATACAAAACGGGAGAGATACTGGCAGGAGGATATATGTCAGGAATATACCGAATAAACAAAAATAGCCAAACAGCCGACTATGCAATCAGACTGTCACCTGATAATGACGAAACACCTGACAAATATATAAGAAGCATAATTCGCGACTCTGACAATATACTTTGGGGAGGTGGCTTCCAAAGCCTAAGGATGTATGATCCTCAAAATAAACGTACAAGCATGTATCCATCAACATATCCGATAACATGCATAAAGGAAAAAGACAAAAAGTCATTATGGATAGGAACAATAGACGGACTGTACATTTTCAGTAAGCCTGAAGAAAAGCTGGAAAAATTCAGAACAGAAGAAGAAACCGGGTGTGTAAATTCCATATGCATTACTCGGGATGGGAGCTATACATTCGTAGGAACGTACGGCAACGGACTTTTCATCATAGACAATATTTCAGGAGAGGTAAAACATTATACTACTGCAAACTGTAGCCTTATTACAAACAACATTTACAGTCTGGTAGAAAACAAATATGGCGACATAGTTCTGGGAACAGAAAACGGAATTTCCCTATTCAGCATCAAGGACAAAATGTTTACAAACTGGACAGGGGAACAGGGCCTTTCAGCATATAACTTCAACCAGGGGGCTGCCGTAAACACTGGATATGGAGAGATTATATTAGGTAGTAATGACGGAGCAATTGTACTTGCTGACAGTATGAAACTGCCTGAGAAATTTTCTTCTCATATGGTTCTTGACAACCTTAGCATAATGTACAAGCCTGCATACCCGGGCGAAAAAGGTTCGCCATTGAAAAAACTGCTTGACGAGACATCAATCCTGGAGTTGGAATTCAATCAGAATACCTTCTCAATAAACGTATCTTCTGTCAACTACGACAATCCGTCAAACATCTATTATACCTGGAAACTGGAAGGCTTCTTCGACGAGTGGAGCAGTCCCAGTGAAGATGGAATGATAAGATATACTAACATATCACCTGGAGAATACAGACTAAGAATAAGAGCAATACTTCTGGACAACAACCAATTGCTGGAAGAGAGAAACATCAGTATTATCATTAAAAGTCCTATATGGCTTACTTCATGGGCCATAATGCTTTATATAGTATTAATATTCGGAGCGGCATTTTCACTTTACAGATATAAGATGATAAAGAAAGACAGACGTATATCGCAGGAGAAAATAAATTTCTTTATACATACGGCTCACGACATACGTACACCACTTACACTTATAAAAGCGCCTTTGGGAGAAATTCTGAAAAAAGAGAAGCTTTCGTCCGAAAGTACCATGAACATAAACCTGGCTCTACAAAACACAGACAACCTTTCGGAACTGGCGAACAAACTGATGAACTTCCAGAAAGAGGAGCTTTACAGTCCGCAAGTCAGCGTAAAAAAATATGAACTTAATTCATATCTTAAAGAGTATCTTCAACAGTTCAAAAACTATGCTGAGCAACAGGAGGTTACTTTGAAATACGAAAGCGATTTCAATGAGCTGGAAGTGTGGATAGACCGTAACAAAATGGATTCGATATTAAGGAACCTTATATCGAACGCCATTAAATATACTCCCAAGGGTGGATATGTGGACATAAATGCATCACATAATAAAAAGAACTGGAATATCGACATAACCGACACCGGTATAGGAATACCTAAAAAAGACAGGAAGAAGATGTTCAGATATATGTTCAGAGGACAGAACGCAACAAACCAGCTTATCACCGGTTCAGGTATCGGAATGCTTCTGACATGGAGGCTAATACGCAACCATGAAGGACGCATATCGTTCACCAGTGAAGAGAATTCCGGTACAAGCTTCCATTTGTCGTTCCCTATCAGAAGCAGAAAATACATATATCGTGATGAAAATCCGGAAGAATGGAATGAAGCAAACATACAGGAAGGATGGGCATACACCATAGCTTCACAAGAAGACCAGCAGACAAAATCCACTGTCACACAAACGGAGAATAATATCCCGGAGAATGCTCCGCACATTCTAATTGTAGAAGATAACGATGTGTTGAGAAACTTCCTGATGCAATCGTTGGCAGACACATACCACACATCCGGTGCAGAAAACGGCAAAGAGGCCCTTGACACAATAAGAAAGAAACAACCGGATCTGATTATATCGGATGTAATGATGCCTATAATGAACGGATACGAACTATGTAGAGCAGTAAAAGGTAATATGGCAACCAGTCATATACCGTTCATTATGCTTACTGCCCTTGGCGAAAAGAAGGATATTATTGACGGTCTGAAGACTAAAGCAGACCTGTATATAGTAAAACCGTTCGACATAACCCTTCTGAAAGCCAATATCAGCAATGTTCTTGAAAACAGAGACCTGATAAGGAAAAGGCTTCAGGAACTTATAGTATCCCTGCCACAACAAAAAGAAGATACGGACGAGAATTCTATATCATCAGAAGAAAATGACGTGCCGGAAATGATTTCCACACTTGACGAAGAGTTTATCCGTAAAGTGACCGGACTTATAAAAGAAGGACTTGGAAAAGGTCTGAATGTGGATACCTTATGTGCAGCCGTAAACATGAGCCGTACAAGTTTCTACAACAAGATCAAAGCACTTACAGGTGAACCTCCAGCCGAGCTTATCAGGAACATACGTATGCAGGAAGCTGCCATATTACTGAAAACAAAGGAATATACCGTATCAGAGGTTTCAGACATGCTCGGATTTGCCGACCCGAAATATTTCGCAGATACATTCAAAAAATATTACGGTGTTCCTCCTAGAGATTATATGAAATCAGTTAATAACTAAAAACAGAGAAATAAGCTAGTTCTTAATTAACGACATGATATATCTAAATTATTTTACAATATTCTTCCGAATAGGACTATTCACAATAGGAGGCGGTTATGCCATGGTTCCACTGATTGAAGCGGAAATAGTTGATAAAAGGAAATGGATAAAAAAAGAAGAATTCCTTGACCTCATGGCATTGTCGCAAACAGTTCCGGGAATATTCGCCGTCAACATCGCAATATTCATAGGGTATAAACTGCGTAAATTCTGGGGAGCATTCTTCATGGCTTTAGGAACAATCATGCCATCATTTCTGATAATACTGGCCATTGCACTATTCTTCAGGCAGTTCCAGCATCTGGAGCCTGTTGAAAGAGTATTCAAGGGCATACGTCCCGGAGTAGTGGCATTAATTGCCGCACCTACTTTCAAAATGGCTAAAACCGCACGTATCAACAGATACAATATATGGATTCCGGCAGTATCTGCACTGCTTATATGGCTGCTCGGCTTCTCGCCTATCTACGTAATTATTCTGTCAGGACTTGGCGGATATATTTACGGGCGATATAAAAGAAAAACTGAGGATAAAAGCAAATGACAGAGAGTTGAAAGTCAGTAAAAGCCACACCCAAATTCTTAATTATTAACTTTTAATTTTTAATTTACAACATGATATTCCTACAACTATTCTATACATTCTTCAAGATAGGTCTCTTCGGATTCGGCGGAGGCTATGCAATGTTGTCCATGATACAAGGTGAAGTTGTGACACGTCATGACTGGCTCAGTTCTTCTGAATTCACAGATATAGTTGCCATCAGCCAGATGACACCCGGTCCTATCGGTATAAACTCTGCCACATACGTTGGTTATACAGCTGTAGTTAATGCCGGCTACTCTCATGGAATAGGCGTTTTAGGTTCTGCCATAGCAACATGTTCTGTAGTCTTGCCTTCATTCATCCTGATGATATTGATAAGCAAATTCTTTTTGAAATATCAGAAACACCCTGTAGTGGCTTCTGTATTCGACGGGCTACGCCCAGGAGTAGTGGGACTTTTAGCATCTGCAGCCCTTGTACTGATGAATACCGAGAATTTTGGTTCGGACACTTACAGCATAATAACGAGCATAGCGATTTTCGCTTCAGTGTTCATCGCTTCACACAAATATAAAGTCAATCCTATACTTCTTATCATACTCTGCGGCATCGCTGGATTTATATTATATTGACACATCATCTAATTACTCATAGTATCTGAAGATTGCATTCCATATATAGTAAAAATGCGAAAATAAAATAAATGATTTTCAATTTTCCGTTTTTTTCATATATTTGCAATGTTTTGTTCCAATATGCCTATTTACAGGATGAGGATGAAAAGGGAATCGGGTGAAAATCCCGGACAGTCCCGCTGCTGTAATCTCCACAGAATAAGGATAGCTTAATATCTGTTTAACCACTGTCAAACTTGATGACGGGAAGGTAAAGCCATCCGGAGTAAGTCAGAAGACCTGCAAAACAAGAAATCATACCACAGCATTCTCGAGGAAAGAATGATGCGGATACATGTAATTTTTGTAAGATACTTATTGAGTAAGAAATGGGCAAACTGAATTATGTTGTCCACAGGTACGCTGTAACTGTACTGTTTTTATGTCCGATAATGGTATCTATGGCACAGAAGAACAACACAGACAGCATCACCGGTAGGATACACCAAATTCCGGACGTTACTATCAGTGCGAGAAAGACTCCATCAGCCTTAATGGCAACGTCACCGCTTCAGATACTGAAAAAATCAGAGCTGGAGCGTATGGGAGTGTATGATGTAGCCGAAGCCGTAAAACACTTTTCGGGAGTTAATGTAAAAGACTACGGAGGTATAGGAGGACTGAAAACTGTTTCCATAAGAAGTATGGGAGCACAGCATACAGGAGTTATATACGATGGAGTAAGCATAAGCGACTGCCAGTCTGGACAAGTTGATATTTCAAGGTACTCTCTGAGTAATGTATCAGAACTTTCTCTTACAATTGGTCAGACTGATGATATATATCAAAGTGCAAAAGCTTTTGCCTCGGCAGGAGTTCTCAACATAAAGACTATAACACCTGACATAGAAAAAGGTAAATACAGTATTAACGCTTCCTTCAAAACCGGCTCATATGGTTTGATTAATCCCTCTGTAATGTATAGCCATAAAATAACCAATAAAACTGGTCTTTCATTTTATGGAGATTATCTGCAAGCCGACGGTAACTACAGATTTAAATTATGGAACGGAAACCAACTGATTGATGCAAAAAGGAACAACAGCGACATACGTTCTTACAGAGCAGAAGCAAATCTGTACTCATCCATTACCTCCAAACAAGACCTACAAGTAAAAGCATACCTATTTGACTCAGAAAGAGGACTGCCGGGAAGTGTGGTTTACGACAATCCTTATTCTGCTGAAAGACTGTACGATAGAAACTACTTCGGACAAGTGCGTTACGAAAACAGATGGAATAAACGGTTGAAAATGCAGGTACTTGGAAAATTCAACTACAGTTGGAATAGAGACTATAACGACAAGTCATCCGGAATAACAGACGACCGATACAGACAGACAGAGACCTATCTGTCAGCCACCGTAATGGGCAGTCCGATAAAAAATCTTTCTTTCTCATTTGCACAGGATTTTGCATATAATTATCTGTACACTAACCTGAGAGATTGCCAGTTTCCTGAAAGATTTACTGTACTGAGTGCTTTGGCTGCCAGATATGAACGTACCAACTTCTCAGCTTCGGCTTCACTGCTCAACACATACATAACAGAGAATGTGAAGATAGGTAAAGCTGCAAATGACAGGAAACGTCTGTCTCCTGCGGTCAGTATATCGTGGAAACCTTTACGTCAGCACGGATTAAGGATAAGAGCCTCGTATAAGGATATATTCAGAACTCCTACATTCAACGACCTGTATTATCTCCTTATAGGGAATACCAATCTTCGTCCGGAAACCACACGACAGGGAAACTTCGGAGTGACATACAATAGATCGGACTCTAACAGACGATTCAGATTCCTTAGCCTTTCAGCTGATGTATATTATAATAAGGTCAACGACAAGATTGTTGCAGTTCCCACCATGTTTGTGTGGAAAATGATGAATGTCGGTAAAGTTGAGACTATAGGAACAGACATAAACATATCATCGGAATACAGTCTGACAGACAAAATAAACCTTTATATCACAGCTAACTATAACTTTATCCAGGCAGAGGATATAACCGACCCTGAATCAAAAACATGGAGAAACCAGATTGTATATACTCCAAAACATTCAGGAGGAGGAAGTCTCACAATAGAGAACCCATGGGTGAATATTACATATAATGTAACCTTTGCTTCTGAGAGATATACTCTGGCACAAAACCTTCCTTCGTACCGTATTGAGCCATATTCCGATCATAGCTTATCGGCATACAGATTTTTTTCCTGGAAAAAGCACAAATTCAAGATTCAGCTGGATGCATTAAATCTGAGCGGAAAAAACTATGAGGTCATAAGATTTTATCCTATGCCGGGAAGAAACTATAAAGTATCACTGAGTTATATTCTATAACAGATAAAACTCTATGAATAAGAATATTAAATCATTAAACAACAACAAATAAAAACAGAACATTATGAAATTGAAATTCATTTATCTTACAGCAGCTATGTTTCTTATCACTGCAATGACATCATGTAATAACGATGAACCGGGAATTGATGGTGGAACAGAAAAACCTGTAATCACCACAGGAGCATACATAATTAACACTGGCAACTGGGGTGCCAATGACGGTTCAATACAATGGTACGATATAGACAAAGGCACAGCGTCATCTGATATTTATGCAGCAAGTAACGGCAAAGGAATAGGTGACCTTCAGGACTTATGTGTTTATGGCTCTAAACTATATGCAGTAAGCACCACTTCTTCAAAAATAGAGATACTGGACAAGGAAGGAAAAATAATAAAAAGCATGCCACTTACAACGTCCGACAATAAACCTCTGCAACCAAGATTTGCCACAGCAGGCGACGGATTTGTATTCTTTACTGCATACGACGGTACTGTTTCCAAACTTGATACCCTGTCTCAAGAAATAGTTTCTTCTGTAAATGTAGGGGATTATCCGGAGGGATTGTCATACACCAAGGGAAAAATCTTCGTAAATATCTCCGGATATGGTATGGGAAATACAGTTGCGGTAGTAGATGCAAAGACCATGACCAAAGTCGAGGATATTACAGTTTTGCTTAATCCTTATACGCAAAGCATTGTGGGTAGCGACGGATTTGTGTATATTGTATCAAATGGTAACTATGCCGGATCTGAAGGACTAGAAGAGGAGGATTATATCTACGGAACTATGCAACGTATAAATCCAGATACATATCAGGTTGAGGAACTATGCAACGCTTCATACATAGCCAACAATGGCGACAAGATGTATATTCTCTACTCTGAGTTCCATCTGCCGGAAAGAGCAAAGTGTTTCGTATATGATATCAAGACCAGTAAAGAGACAGAATTCGTAAAATTCAGCGACATACCAAACCCAGGCGGTATAGCTGTTGACCCTGAGACAGAAGATGTGTACATAATAAACCAGCCATACGGAGCGTTGAACGACGTATATGTGTACGACAAGAACGGCAACAAAAAATCTCAATTTGAAGCCGGTCAATACACTACAGGAATACGTTTTGTAACAGAATAAAAGCCAAAAGAAGAAATATCTGCATCATTATTATAATGAAGAAATCATTTTTACTATCTGCCAATATAGTAACATTAGTCCTGCTTCTCTCTGCATGCAGCGGAGGAAGCAGGACTTCCTCGCATTCTGAAACTCCTGTCGATACAGTAAAATTCAGTTATGCGGAAAACATCAGAATTCTGAAATTCAAGGATTATACCAAAGTGGAACTGCGCAATCCATGGGATACACTGAAAACTCTGCATACGTACATACTGACAGACAGAGACAATACCAACACCGGCAATCTGCCCGAAGGAACTATAGTTCGTACTCCTTTAAATAATGCCATTGTTTACTCATCTGTTCACAACTCCCTCTTGGCCGAAACAGGAGCTATCAAATCCATAGCCGGAGTGTGCGACATTCAGTATATCAAGCATCCACAGATAAAGGAGATGTACGAAGGTGGCTTCATAGCCGACTGCGGCTCTTCAATGAGTCCCGACATAGAAAAGATTATCGACCTCAATGCCGATGCGGTACTGCTCTCTCCTTTTGAGAATAGCGGCGGGTACGGAAGAATAGAAAGTATAGGAATACCCATCATAGAATGTGCCGACTATATGGAGACATCTCCCCTAGGCAGAGCAGAATGGATGAAGTTTTATGGACTCCTTACAGGTAAAGAGGAAGAGACTGACTCACTGTTCAGAAAAATAGAGAAACAATATCTCACTCTGAAACATATGACAAAAGATGTCCACGACCGCCCTACTGTGATTACTGAATTGAAATATTCATCTGCATGGTATGTTCCCGGAGGAAGAAGCACCATGGCCAGGATGATAAACGATGCCGGAGGAGACTACATATTCAGCTATACAAAGGAAAGCGGCTCAGTGCCTATGTCGTTCGAGACAGTTCTGGACAAAGGTCAGAAAGCTGACTTCTGGCTCATAAAGTATAATCAGAAACAGGATAAGACATACTCCGAACTGAAAAACGACTACTCTCCATATACCAATTTTGACGCGTGGAAAAATAAACGTATCTTTGGATGCAATACCTCGTACGTAAACTTCTACGAAGAGACGCCTTTTCATCCGGAGACTCTGCTCAGAGACCTGATTATAATCTTCCATCCGGAAATTATGAAAAATGAAAAGACACAGTATTATACAGAATTGAAGTTTTAACTGTTGATTTTGATTACTCGTCTATTAAAGAATAAAATTTTGAGAAACAGGAATACCATATATATCGCACTGCTTGCCATCCTGACTGTAACCCTTGCCGCCATAAGTCTGTATTATGGTTCAGTCAGTATTCCGGCATCTGTGGTTACCGATATACTTTCAGGTGGAGAGGCGGAAAAATCCAGCTGGACTTACATAGTCCTGCAGTCGCGTGTACCACAGACCATTACCGCTATACTAACCGGAGCCGCACTTGCCGTTTCCGGACTTATGCTGCAGACTGTATTCAACAATCCTCTGGCAGATTCATCCATACTGGGAATAAGTTCCGGCTCCAGTCTCGGAGCCGCACTGGTAATACTTGGTATGGGAGGAAGCATAACGGTATCTACCATCAGTCTCGGCGGATTTCTGTCCGTCATCGCTGGAGCCATGGCAGGCGCATTCGCCATAATGGCATTCATCCTGTTTCTATCCACACTGATAAAGAACAACGTCATGCTTCTGATAGCCGGAATTATGACAGGGTACGTCACTTCATCGGCAATATCACTTCTAAACTTCTTCTCTACAGCCGAAGGAGTACACTCCTACGTCACATGGGGAATGGGAAATTTCGGAGGTGTATCGCTCACTCAACTTCCTACCTTCTCCTCAATGATATTAATAGGGCTGGCAATATCCGTAATGCTCATAAAGCCTATGAATGCTCTTTTGCTGGGAACTAGATATGCGGAAAATCTTGGCGTAAATATCCGCCGAACAAGGAATATGCTCCTGCTGTCAACAGGAATACTGACTGCCGTAACAACTGCGTTCTGCGGACCGATTTCGTTTATCGGGCTGGCTGTACCTCATATTGCACGGCTTCTGCTAGGAACATCAAACCATAACTCACTTCTCCCCACAACCGCACTCTGTGGAGCAGCAATGGCTCTGTTATGTTCGATAGTGAGCATACTTCCGGGAGAGAATGGTATCATACCGATAAATGCCGTAACACCGGTACTCGGAGCTCCGGTAATAATATATGTAATTATAAACCAGAAGAAAATACAATACTTTAACTGATGGAAAACAACGATGTGATTACAGCTACCAATCTGAGTATCGGCTACCACACGAAAAACAGGAAAACTACCGTACAGTCCAACCTCAACTTCACACTGAAGGGAGGCAACCTGACATGTCTGCTTGGTCCGAACGGTGCGGGAAAGTCAACTCTCCTGCGTACAATCTCAGCATCGCAACCTATATTGGACGGTAGCCTCAACATTATGGACAAACCTGTAGAAAGATATTCGGAAAAGGAACTGTCGCGCACCATCGGACTTGTACTGACGGAAAGGATTTTTGCAGGAGCATTGACGGTACGACAGCTTGTAGCCCTTGGACGCCAGCCGCACACCGGTTTCTTCGGACGCTTGTCTGCTTACGACAAAGAAATAATAGACCATGCGCTGCATCTTACAGGAATAAGCCATAAAGCAGAAACTTATACGGCTAACCTCTCTGACGGAGAACGCCAAAAGGCCATGATAGCCAAAGCCATAGTACAGGAATGTCCGATAATACTTCTTGATGAACCGACCGCATTCCTTGATGCAGTAAGCAGAATAGAAATACTCACATTGCTCCACCGCCTGGCGCATGAAGAAAACAAAGCCATATTACTCTCCACCCACGACATTGAGCAGGCGCTGGTTACAGCCGACTATCTATGGCTGCTCACTCCTAAAAACGGAATACATTCCGGAGTGACGGAAGACATAATATTATCCGGACTGATGGACCAGCTTTTTCCTGAAGCAGAAATTAAATTCGACCTTATGCACGGAGGATACTCCCCTACCGTGAAAGCCGACCGTTCCATCATACTATATACAGACGACCAGATACTTAAACACTGGACACAGAACGCACTGAACCGCCACGGATTTCTGTGTCTGGACAAACAGGCGGCACAGGAAGACAAAAAACTGCCGGAACTTAAAGTTCTGTCATCATCAGAAATGCAATTACATATTGATGAAAAGAACTATAGTTGCGGCAGTTTCGGCGAGCTTATATCTATACTAAGTTAAGATATATCAGATATATACACAGATCTCATCCATATCCTTCCTTTTCTTCTCCGGTATTTCAGTATCAGGTGTATAGCCCACAGGAATTAGAGCAACCGGCTCCATCTCCTCAGGCAAGGACATCAACTGATGACAGAGTGCAGCATCGAAATTACATACCCAGCAAGTACCTAGCCCCTGTTCCGCAGCAGCAAGACACAGATGCTCGATAGCTATTGCCAGATCAATATCTGCATGATCCTTATTGTCCGAGCGACGATGCCATGACTCATCATGTTTGGCACATGCCACAATAATACATGGAGCAGACATTATCCATTCACGCTTATAAGTTGACTTTATATCATTCAGCTTATCTTTATCCGTTACAATATAGAATTTCCACGGCTGGAAGTTCACAGCTGACGGAGCCATACGAACACATTCCATGATATAATCTATCTTCTCTTTCTCAATCTGACGTTCTTCGTATGAACGTACAGAATAACGCTTATTTACCAAATCAAGAAAACTCATAAATTAAAGTATTATTTTAGTTGTTAGTATGATACTAAATGTTTTTTAATCTATCACAAATTGATTATAAACTCCACACCGGCAATATTGGTCTTTGTGGAAATATCATCCTGCCTGCAATAAAAAACCGATAATGAATACATATCAGTAAGATTCATCCTTAATCCCGGCATATAGCGGATTCTTTCAGCTTTGAAAGCATCATTATTCTCCAAATCATTGAAGGCCTCAATTGAAAAATACGGGACCAATATAGTTGCTGGTATATTATAGTCAAACATCAGTCTGGAACGAATTATCATCTCATCATCGCCTAAAGCGAATGTATGTTGAAACCTCTCCCTCCAGCGGATTCTGAAATCGCCCTTCTTCCAGAATGCTTCCGAGCCCAGATGATACCTGTAGGCATTGAAGTTACCCTTCGAAGCACTGTTCCTGCGATGATAGGCAAAGACACCTTTCAGTTCCCATTTAGGCAGAACCTTGTAACCCAATCCGGCATTTATAAAAAATCTCTCAAAAGCACTGAAATTATCCCTTGACCTGACTTGCACTTTCGACATAAGTCTAAGATTCTTATTAAACTTATGATTTACAGCTACAGATGTCCATGAACTCCAGTCAGCCCCGTCCTGCGCCATCAATGGAAAATTTCCCAATGCAAGAAGCCCACAAATTACCAACAATAATATACCCGACCTATGTGTTTTCATAATTTTATAACTTTTTACAGTCACAAAGATATAACAAATCAAACGATTTAACTAAGTTTGCAGTCGATTTATAAACTATAGGATAATCAAACAAAAAGAAAATTCTTTATTCATGAAACTTGTAATATTCGATTTAGACGGCACATTACTGAACACAATAGCCGACCTGGCTGCGGCTACCAACTATGCACTTGAGCAATATGGACTTCCTACACATAATGAAGATGAATATAAATTTTTCGTAGGAAACGGAATAAACAAGCTATTCGAACGTGCATTGCCGGAAGATAAGAGAAACGATGAATATGTTATGAAAATACGCTCTGAGTTTGTACCTTATTACGATGCGCACAATTCAGATCTGAGCAAACCTTATCCTGGAATGAACAGTCTTCTGGCAGATCTGCAGAAAAACAACATACAGATAGCAGTAGCTTCAAATAAATATCAGGCAGCAGCCGTAAAGCTGGTAAGACAGTATTTTCCTGACATAAACTTCTGCGAAATACTCGGGCAGCGTGATGGAGTTCCATCAAAACCGGACCCAACAATAGTAAATGAGATATCAGAACATGCAGGCATATGCAAAGAAGAAATCGTGTACGTTGGCGATTCATGCGTTGACATGGAAACTGGTAAAAATGCAGGAGTAAAAACTGTTGGAGTAAGCTGGGGATTCCGTCCTAGAACAGAACTTGAAGCATACCAACCGGATTTCATTGCCGATGATGCGAATGAGTTGAAAAGTTTCTTATTGGAACAATAAATAAAACAGTAAAGGAGATAAAGAAGTTAAAGGAGATAAAGCTCAACACTTTATCTCCTTTAATACTTTTATATATCATAACAACAGAGCCGATACACCATCACGGCGTACCGGCTCTTTCTCTGAATTAAACAACCAATAAATAGAGAATCGTATATGTTATCGTATGAACAATAACTCACGATACTTAGGTAAAGTCCACATCTGGTCATCGACAATCAGTTCCAACTTATCTATATGATAACGGATAAGTTCAAGCATTGGAGCGATGTTATCGTGATAAGCTATGGCTTTCTCGCGTTCGGAAGTAATCTTATTAGCCACCTTACGAGCCTCTACCATAGAGTCAACGTGTTCTTTTATATATGCAGTGCGTTCTGAAATTTCCTTAATGATAGCCACATTTCCAGCAGACAGTCTTTCTGCTTCTTCAGCCGGGAACAAACTTTTCATCTTGAATACATTATCAATAAGTTTTGTCTGATAGCTGATAGCTACAGGCACTACATGATTCATAACCAAGTCTCCCAGAACACGTGCCTCAATTTGAATTTTCTTGGTATAAGTCTCCCATTTTACCTCATTGCGTGCTTCAAGTTCCTTACGTGTCATTACGCCTGTTGACTCAAACATCGCTACACTTTCAGGTTTCAGATAGTTATCGAAGATAACCGGACAGCTGGTTTCGCAGTCCAATCCACGCTTGAGAGCTTCTTCTTTCCATTCGTCACTGTAACCATTACCGTCGAAACGGATAGGTTTACTTTCTTTTATGTATTTACGCAATACCTGTAACAAAGCAGAAACTTTCGGTTCGCCTTTTTCAATCAGGTCATCCACTTCTTTCTTGAATATGACAAGCTGTTCTGCAACTGCTGTATTCAATGCAATCATGGCACTTGCACAGTTGGCTTCAGAACCTACTGCACGGAATTCAAATCTGTTTCCGGTAAACGCAAATGGTGAAGTACGGTTACGGTCTGTATTATCAATCAGCAATTCCGGAATCTGAGGTATGTCAAGTTTCATTCCTTGCTTTCCTCCCAATGATACTAAATCTTCATTGGCATTTTCCTCTATATGGTCAAGAACTTTGCTTAACTGTGAGCCAAGGAAAGAAGAAATGATTGCTGGAGGTGCCTCGTTTGCTCCCAGACGATGAGCGTTAGTAGCACTCATGATAGAAGCCTTAAGCAGTCCGTTATGTCTGTAAACAGCCATCAATGTATTGACTACGAATGTAACGAAACGCAAGTTTTCTTCTGTTGTCTTTCCTGGAGCCATCAGTAGAACGCCGGTATCAGTTCCTAAAGACCAGTTGTTATGCTTACCGGAACCATTAACACCCTTAAAAGGTTTTTCGTGAAGCAACACTCTGAAACCATGTGCACGTGCCACTTTACGCATAAGTGACATAACCAGCATATTATGGTCAACAGCCAGATTACATTCCTCATATATCGGAGCAAGCTCAAACTGGTTAGGAGCAACTTCATTATGACGTGTCTTTACAGGAATACCAAGTTCTAGTGCCTGTATCTCCAAATCCTTCATAAATGCTGCGACTCTGGTAGGAATTGCTCCGAAATAATGGTCTTCAAGCTGCTGGTTTTTAGAAGCCTCATGTCCCATAAGTGTACGTCCTGTAAGTAACAAGTCCGGACGAGCTGCATACAAACCTTCGTCAACAAGGAAATACTCCTGTTCCCAACCAAGGAATGCCGTCACCTTTTTCACGTTTGTGTCAAAATACTTGCAAACAGCTACGGCAGCCTTATCAACGGCGCTAAGAGCCTTAAGCAAAGGAGCTTTATAGTCAAGCGACTCTCCTGTATATGCAATGAATACAGTAGGAATACACAATGTATCGTCAACTACAAAAACCGGTGATGAAGGGTCCCATGCGCTATATCCACGAGCCTCGAATGTATTTCTTATACCTCCGTTTGGAAAAGATGACGCATCAGGTTCCTGCTGTACAAGAAGTTTACCGGAGAATTCTTCCATCATGCCACCTTTACCATCATGTTCCACAAACGCATCATGCTTCTCGGCTGTTCCTTCCGTCAGAGGCTGGAACCAGTGTGTATAATGTGTTGCACCAAGTTCGCTTGCCCAACGTTTCATACCTGCCGCCACTTCGTCTGCAGTCTGTCTGTCAAGTGTCGCTCCATGATCCATCGCATCTACCAACTTTGCATAAACCGTACTTGGAAGATACTTGAACATTTTCTCCCTGTTGAATACATATTTGCCAAAATACTCACTCGGACGGCAGCTCGGAACGCTTACCTCCATAGGCTTTGTCTGGAAAGCCTTTTCCACTACATTAAAACGAATCATATTTATTTAGTTGTTAGGTTATTCAATGAATAATTAATAATTAAAAAAGAATTGATGTCTTCTTCACTATTAATTATTCATTGTTCATTATTAATTATAAATTATCTGTTGTATGCCGATTCACCATGTTCATAGATATCAAGTCCTTCTTCTTCCACGCGCTTGTCAACACGCAAGCCAACAGTCGCGTCAGCAATCTTGAACAGGATAAAAGTAACTACCGCACTATATACAATGGAAACTACCGTAGCCACAATCTGTATCCACAACTGATGCCAGTCTCCATACAAAGCACCCTGCACGCCGTCCTCTCCGGAAATAAAACGCGTAGCAAACACACCTGTCAGAACAGAACCAATTATACCACCAACTCCATGCACACCAAAAGCGTCGAGGGCATCATCGTATTTAAACTTAGGCTTTACAGCGGCAACCATGAAAAAGCATACCACGGAAGTAATGATACCGATACACAATGCACCTAGCAAATCAACTGTACCGGCTGCGGGAGTGATAGCCACAAGTCCGGCCACAGCTCCTGTACACGAACCTATGATAGTAGGTTTCTTATTGCAAAACCAATCTATCACCATCCAGGTTATGGCAGCTGCGGCTGTGGCAATATGCGTCACCATAAAAGCGTTCGCCGCCAGTCCGTCGGCCGCCAGCCCACTTCCGGCATTGAATCCGAACCAGCCTAACCACAAGAAAGAAGTTCCCATAAAAACGAAAGTCACGTTGTGTGGCGTAATGGGGTGTCCTACCCTATAATCCATTCGCTTGCCAAGCATGATAGCCATAACCAATGCGGAAATTCCGGCGTTAATATGCACGACCGTACCTCCGGCAAAGTCGATAGCACCCATTTCCTGCAGGAATCCTCCACCCCACACCCAATGGGCCATAGGGAAATAAGCTACAATCACCCACAAAGTAATAAACAATACATATCCGGAAAACTTTATACGCTCGGCAAAAGCACCGAGTATCAATGCCGGCGTAATAATTGCGAACATGCATTGAAACATCGCAAAAAGCAGTTCGGGAATATCGCCTGCTGTAAGGGTGCCGATGCTGATGCCGTGAAGGAAAGCCTTGTCGAAGCCTCCTATTATACACGCCAGCGGATTGCCTGTTTCGGCAAAACTGGTATCGAACGCCCAACTATAGCCGAACGCCACCCACAAAATACTGACTACACCAACAATAAACAGCGTCTGCATGATGACACTCAACACATTTTTCCGTCGAACCAGACCGCCATAAAATAAAGCGATACCGGGAATACTCATAAACAACACCAATATTGAGGCAACCAACAGCCAAGCCGTATTGCCGGAATTCAAAACCGGCTCGGTTACAACAGTTTCTTCACTCGCACACACATCAGGCACCCAACAAAACATAATCAGAAGCATTACGGCATACCGCAACATACGCATGCCGCCTTTTATATATTTGTCCATAATTTATCTCGTTTATTTAGTTATTTTATTATATATGAAAGAATGACGAACAAGGTTATTTCTCCTGTTCCGCATTATAGAGCGCGATGTCTCCACGTTCCCCGGTACGAATGCGAATCGCATCTTCCACCGGAATTACGAAAATACGACCATCGCCTATCTCGCCTGTATGTGCGGCTTTCATTATGGCTTCAACAGTTTTTTCCACATTCTTGTTTCTCACAACAATAGATATCAAAATGCGCTCTATGGAACTTGTATCATATACTACACCTCGATATATGCGTCCCTCGCGTGTCTTCCCGACTCCTCTCACATCGTAATAAGAAAACCATTCTATATCGGCTTTCAGAAGAGCCTCCTTTACATCGTCGAACTTCGTCCGGCGAATAATAGCTTCAATCTTTTTCATAATCTCATTCGTTATTGTATTTGTATATTGTATGTATATTGTATTTGTATATGCTATACCCGGATATCAGAAACTTATTCCGGCTACGAAGTATGCGCCTTTTGTTGTAGGATTCCAGATAGCCTGTGCCCAAAGCGGAAGAGAAAAACTGTCTGTTATCTTTATCTCTTTTGATGCCTGAAGACTTATGGCAGAAACTTTAAAACCGTTGGAATAACCATTATAGAAATCATTAGCCCAAGGAGTGGCTCCAATCTCTGCTGTCCAATCAATGCCTCCCAATGAGAAAGGTGCCGAAACAGAAAAATATGAAGCATATGCATCTTTACCATCTTCGTTTACACCTACCGAACCAGCAAAATTAGTAAACCAATTGACCGCTACAGGTCCGAAATCGTAACCCAAGGCAACTTCAAATGTATGAGCATCCTTATAATCGGAATAACGTGCAGGCGAATCCGCACTTGTAAACCAATAGTCGGTCACTCCGACACTAAAACCACCATACTCATATCCCAGTGTCAAATCAAGTTCTTTAGTATCTGTGCCTTCAAAACCTACAGAACCCCAGGCCGACAAAGAGAAACCTTTGTAAGAAAGTCCTGCTCCCGGCTGAATGCTTACACCACCCAGATCCTGACCACGCCAGATGTAACCACTGACCAAGTCAGCTCCTACCGACGCTTCAACCTTGTCCTGCGCCTTAACACCCGATGCTGATGCCAATCCAATAATAGCAAAAAGCAACATCATTTTTCTACCTTTAATCATTTTCATATCTCTTTACCTTTTTAAAATGAACTTTTGTCTTATTTAAACCAATATCCATGGATTATTGCTATCTATTAGAAAGTATTAAAGTTATATTTATATCTTTATGTCTTTCTTTACTGCAAAAGTACAGCTTTTTGAAAGAAAAAATTCAATTTACCTATACTTTATGTAAATCAAAATACATATATAACAATCCCAAAGAAAATAAGATATTTTTAATTACAGTTTTTAATTATTATCCACTTCATTTTTACTATTTAATACATCGCTAAAATGTAAGAGAAAAATATATACCGGATTTATGCCATACAACATATAAATAACTTCTTCTTTTGACAACATATAATACTAAAGTTTATAACTTTGCAATATAATGATTTTAAAAACATTTTTACTATGATTCACGAAATGCCAAAGCTTCCCTACGACATGGAAGCATTAGCTCCTAAAATGAGCAAAGAAACTTTTGATTACCACTATGGCAAGCATCTGCAAACCTATGTGAACAATTTGAACAAGTTTATAGCAGGTACAGAATTTGAGAACATGAACCTGGAAGACATCATCCGTAACGCCCAAGGACCAACATTCAACAATGCTGCACAGACATGGAACCATACATTTTTCTTCATGTCGCTCACACCTGAGCAAAAGGAAATTCCATCAACACTGTCCGACAAGATAAACTCCACATTTGGTTCCATAGAAAAATTCAAAGAAGAATTTACCAAATCAGCATTAGGTGTATTCGGCTCAGGATGGACTTGGCTAGTAAAAGATAATGAAAACAATCTGAAAATAATGAATACTGCCAATGCCGGCAACCCTATCACCGAAGGTTTTACACCACTTATGGTTATAGACGTTTGGGAACACGCCTACTACATTGACTACAGAAATAACCGTGCAGCTTTTATTGATGCTTTCTGGTCGCTTGTCAACTGGAATAAAGTGGCAGAAAGATTATAAACTTCCAATACCCATAAAAAACGCTTCGATGTTTTAGATAAGAATGCTTTGTAAAACATCGAAGCGTTTTTTATTATTTACTCTATCACAGTTTCAGCTATTTTCTTATTAAGGAACTGCATCTTTAAATTAGCCTCTTTCTGTTCCTTTCTTATTTCTTCCATCGAAGCTAATACCTGAGCCAGTTTGCTAACCTCTACTATTGCCTTGATGTCCGGCGAGTACATAACAGTTCTGTAAGTTCTATCACCAATAAATTCAAGCTTCAATGACTTGGCATCCTTATTCGCTATTATAAACCCAACGACACCACCGTCTGCACCAACCTTATAATCTGCCTTTTCAATCTTTCGTCCCAAGTCCGAAGTGACATACATATCTGGCGATTCAGGTGTTTGAGCAAAAGCATCAGCAGAACTAACCTTTACAGATGTATGATTTAAAGAACCGCCTGCACAATAAATGGAAGTAAGTGACATTTCTCCCTTTTCACTTACACAAGCCCTCAAAAATGTTCTTCCTATATTTTTTTCAACAACTTGCGACGGATAAAAGTAATTTCCTATTTCCTGATATGCCGTATCTTTTTCAAGTACAAATGCAACTTTCATGGAATCCAAAACAGCCTGCTTTACCGCCATCATACTGTCAAGATATTCTAGGGATGTTTTCTGTTCTTCCAATTCAACCTGCTGCATAAGTCTTACAGCTTTCTTGCGGACTTCAAACACTTTAGGATATAAATTCCTTATACTATCTATCTGAAGTTTAGCCTCACTATAATTAGCCGACTTAAAGGACTCCTCTGCTCTATTGAACAGCTCTGTGGCTTTTTTTTCTTCCTGCCCACATGAAGCAAGAAATAAAATCATAAATGGAACAAGAAATTTTCTGACTTTCATATATACATTATTATATTATAATAGTACGGCAAAAATACATAATATTACATCAAACATATCTATGTTATACGAAAAAAAATAATTTTTGCTCCCGGTTATGTAGAGTTTATCACACAACCCATTTAATTTTATCATTTTTTTCATCCTGATTTACAGGACTTTTTAAAATTTCATTATAAAAAATCATTCAAATATTTTGCAGTTTCAAAAATAAGTCATACCTTTGCACTCGCTATCGGGAAATAACGATAGCAAAACAGGATTGATTCGCTAGCTCAGCAGGTAGAGCACAACACTTTTAATGTTGGGGTCTTGGGTTCGAGCCCCAAGCGGATCACTCAAAAAGAATACCGCTGATAACTAATCGTTATCGGCGGTTTCTTTTTTATCCATAAAGCACTGTTTTTTTATACCCCAATTTACGACATAATTCTTCGTAATCCTTTTCACTTGTAACAAACAGTTTCAAAATATCTTTTTCTTTTATTCCTTTGTTTTTATGACCAAGTTCTCTTCTTATGAAAAGTAATAATTTAAAATAATTATCTAATGTTATTGCTGAATCATTTTTGTTTGTATCAAAGTTTAATTTGATAAAATGTTTTAATACTTTATCAGAAGCATTAAACAATAGAAGTTGCTTTAATTCCATATATCGTTTAGTATAAGTATCTTTATCCAACTCCTTATTATCCAAAGTATCTTTTAACAAGTCAAAAATATAACTATATACCTTGTTGTATATATCACTTTTTTCTTCTCTTAACTTTAAACATAAAGTAGCTTTGCTGTTTTTGTTTATCTGATAAGATACACGAAAGAAAGCAATAATCGCCACTAGTATAGCTGACAAAACGCCTAATATCGCAACTAACAATTCTTTATTATTTATAATTCTTTCTATCATATAATATATAGCTTATACTATAAATTTTATTTATAACATTTGCAAACATTACACATAAGTCGAATAATCTCAAATCATTTTAATACACTGAATCAAATGTTAAATTCTAATTTTAGTCCATATTACTATATAAACTGTTATTTATTATACAAAAAGCTTTATTATCATATTCAACTCTACAGTTCTTTCAAATATTGCAATAACTGTTTCACCGTTATTGCCCCTTCCACCTCTTTGGTTTCAAACACCATAAAATATCGATAATTAGAACCAGACATATCTGCCCATTTTCGGCCAATCTTTATTTTGTTTAACGAATCATCATTCACCAAATGATCACCCTTTGTTTCTACAAGGACGGTTCTTCCAGATTTCATACGTACAATAAAATCCGGATAATGATTGATAAAACCATTTAAGCAAAATCCTTTTCTATCTGGATTTCGATGCCAGAAAAGAACATTATCATTATCCGCAATCGCAGATATAACATCATACTCAAAGTCATTTACATCTTCTTCTTTTGCATATAATCCTTTTTCCAATCCTTGAAGTTCCTTACTAGTAAAAACTACTTTATCTAAGAAGGTATAGTGCGGTCGAACCTCAATACGCGATATATCAAGCCAATAATTAAAGACTTCGGCCTGATGTTCTTTCAACAATACTTCTATTTTATCCTGAATAGCATCTCTTGTATTATAAATATTGTCTATAAGATTATTGATTTCATCAGCATTAAACCGTTCTATCACTTTTGATACATACTCCTTTATACGAGGCTCAGGAATACTGTCTATCCTTATTAAACGTGCTATTTGTTTCGCCAACAATCCCTTTTTATCAGAGGCGGATTTATCCACATATTGACTTCGAATCAAATCAATAGCCTGTTGATTATTCCTCCTGACAGGTACATAACTATCACCACTTTCAGCAATATCAATAGTAGTTCCCTGAGGGCGTATTATAGTAAAATCAACAAAGGTATCCTTCGTGGACAAGTCAAATCCCTTTGTCAACATAGATTTTTCCAATGGAACCCATTCTTCTTCTGAAAATACTGAAGCACTTGTTTTAGTATAAAAAATAGGCAAATTCATTGCTGATGCCACTTCCTGATACTCTACATTTATTTTGTAATATTTATCCATAGGCATAACTCCCGCTAAAGGATCATCATAATTAGAATTATCATCAATTTGCTCATCATATTCTTTACTCAATTGTTTAGCTTGTTCTTGAAGATTTGCAATTTCATTGTTTGCCTCCGATGCATGAAGTTCCGTCTTAATAGATTCAACTTCTTCATCAGTTATGTCCATAGGGTTATATTCTACCTCTGTTTGTACATCAGTAGATTCTACATTTCCAAACAAATCTCCCCATACAACAGGTTGCTGCTGTTCAGGAATAACCTTTTCTATTTCTCTAAAGTCTTTTCTGCTGAAGCCTGCTTTTTGCAGCGATACAATAATCTTCTCCACAGTCTGGCGAAAATCATTGGAACAGGTAAACACATATGAAATGTTCAGAAGATCATTGGAATGCCTTGTTGCATAAGGCTGGCGCAAAATTCGCCCCAATATCTGCTCTACATCTACAGCTGACGTTTTATTGGCTAATGTAGCTAATATATAAGCAAACGGACAATCCCAACCTTCTTTCAAAGCATTTACAGTAATAATATATCTTACCGGACATTGATCACTCATCAGATTTATGCCTTTTAATTCATCTTTATTAGCTGTTTTGATCTTTATTTCTTCCTCCGGAATACCGAAATTTATCAGATTATGTTTTATTTTGTCAAACGTAATGTTATCATCATCTGTTTTGGGTTGTGCCTGAAAGAGCACAATAGGCCGAATATACTTCCCCCCTTGATGTTTCATCACTTTAGCATGCTCTTCAAGACTATTTCGCATACGTATAGCATTAACTAATACATCTTTAGCCGAATTACGATTTTCTACGATAACAGGCAACTTCACCATATTTTCTCTTTTCAATTGCATAGCATCAACAAAAGAAATAATATTGCTATTATCTCTTGGTGTGGCCGTCAATTCCAATATAAAACGTGGTGCGATATTAGTCAACATTTCCACACGTAAGTCAGCCTTAAAATTATGACTCTCATCCACAATAACGAGAGGATTCTGTTGAGCAATAACCTGTATAAGTGCTGTTGGATCAGCGCCTTCTATCAATCTATCAGAATTAACATAAAGTTTCGCATGCTCAACCAAGTTTCCGTTTTCGCGATAGACTCGAGGCTTAGCCTGTTCAGATGTTTTATCTTTCTTCGCCCTAATAGTCTCTACAAATGACTGAGCACTAAGTACAAAAACAATCAAGTTTTCACGCATGCTTGTAGGACTAATATTTTGTCCCATAAGAGCCGACTCCTTATCAACAACTATTACACGATGATTGAACAATGCATCCAGACGTTGGCGGTACGGATGTTCTACATCTTGTAACTTTTCCAATGTTTGTTTCAATATTGTATCACTTGGGACAAACCAGGCTACAACTTTGTTTGGAGCATCAGTTTGTAAACGCTCCATAACAGTTTTTATGGCATTACAAGCAATAAATGTCTTTCCACCTGCAGTTGGTACTTTTAATGTTACACGAGGTACAGAATTGACACTATTGATATAAGGTCGTAAATAATCATTGTTTATTCCACTGACAGACACACCTCTCTGTTCCCAATATCGGGAATAGGCTAGCGAAAGACTGTTACATTCATTTAATACGTCAATGTATTGGGCAAGGTCTCTTAATGTATCTTCTTGATATTTTTTCAGTTCCATAGTTAAAATCTATTTATATCACGTGGAATTTTCTTAAACGAAATGTTCATTTTAGCCAATTGTTCTTTACTGATGGTACATGTATCAGCATAAATTACATAATAGTCTGCCTTCTCAGGTACAATGTTAAGCGTATCATGCGAAAGTGTTGTTTGTTCATCCTTTTTATAATAGAAGAAGTACCCTGTACCATCATGATAATCCAATAGATACGGATATTCTTCACTCTGTTCTCTTGTCAGATGTTCACGAGTTTCTGTATAATATATATATTCACGAATACGTTTTTCTCCGACTTCTTCATTCAAGGTATCATCCTCTTTGAACAAAGGTGCACCAAGTTCGTAAAAATCAAAGGATCCTCCAAGTCCTTCCATCCTATCAGTAATGATTTTGGTTCCGACCACTTTCAAACAATCATCTTTAATAGTAGGCTTACTTATTTTATCATATTTATCCTTATTTTCTTCAATAGCACTTTTTGCCTGTTCCATCAAATCAGCCCCTTTCATAAGATTTACCGGAGTCAGCTTTTTAGAATATATTTCTTCCTCAATTTTACCCTTATACGAATAACCATTAATTGCTCGTTTTATCCTTTCTGCTGTAATTGTTTCCGCATAATCCATCAGTTCTATGAGAATAAATTGTCTTTTACCATCGTCTAATTGATTTAATTTTAATACTGCATGCCCTGTAGAACCACTACCTGCAAAACTATCAAGAATAAGACTATTATCTTTCGTTGCTATTTGTAAAAGTCGCAGAATCAAAGATGTAGGTTTAGGAGTATCAAAATCAACATTCTTTCCCAAAAGACTATAAATTTCTTTTTTAGCCATATCTGTATTACCAACTTCATCATGTGGCAACCAAGTCCATGGCACAACCCCATCCACCTCAGATAAATATCTGATAATATTCGGTTGAGCATTTCCATCCTTACCAAAATATATTCGCCCTTTTTCCAATAAATCCATGTATGTTGTCTCAGAAATTCCCCAACAACGCCCTTCCGGAGGATAATGCACTTTACCTCCTGGAGTTACAATTGGATAAAATTGGTCTTTCGTTGCATGTCCCGCTTGTGCAGTCATTGGTACAGGTCTCCATCGTCCTTTAGGATCATTGTTCGGATTTTTATAGACTTTTGCTTGCTGTGGATTCATTGGAATTAAATTTCGGATTTCTTTAAACCTCTTTTTATCCATTGCATATAAAAGTATATATTCATGTACATCCCCAATAGTTTCCCTATTCTCACGTGAATATCTTTTCTGCCAAACAAAAGTAGCAACGAAATTATTTTTACCAAAAATTGAATCACATAAATATCTTAAACTTTGGAATTCATTATCATCTATTGATATAAAAATCACGCCATCCGTTTTAAGAAGTTTTTTAAGCATCATCAAACGAGGGTACATCATACAAAGCCACTTATCATGACGGCTAAAATCCTCACCCTCAACGCCAACTACCTCACCTAGCCACTTCTTTATATGTGGATCATTAACATTATCATTATAAACCCATCTTTCTTCACCTGTATTATAAGGAGGATCTATATAGACACAATCAATCTTACCCTCATATTCAGGTAATAAAGCCTTTAAAGCTTCAAGATTATCCCCATGAATAATTTTATTACCGCTATGGGTTTCAGACTTATCTTCAGAGTTGTCAGCTCGAAAGCCATACTTATGTTCTAATACACGAAAAGGAACATCGTTATGATGATTGATTACTTTTTCTTTTCCAATCCAATCAAGTGTGGGCATAATATTTAAATTATCAAAATAATGTATAATCTGTTTCTCTCACTCATAATCCTCTTGTTGGTTGCTTTGTCATTTGCTATCAACTTTTTGAGGAAACAATCTTAAATATAATAAATATCAGATTATCAAATCCTTCATAAATCAGCTACCGTAAAAAGCAGATTTACAACAACAAGAAAAACAAACTGGTCACATATGCAAAATTAGTAAATTTGGATGAACCGACCAAAGTTTTATCAATCAAAGAACTAAGAGTAAAATAACGGATTGCTCAACATATTTATTAAAAATCTTTAGTTGACAACATCTATTTATTTCATGTTATCAGATAGAAAAATATATGTTTTAAAAGCGGGCGCACGTTCCACTTTAAACGGGCGCACATTCAAATCCAAACGTGCGCACGTTTTAGATGAAATGTGCGCACGCTTTTTTCTGACCATTAGAAAGGTTAAAATCCGTACAACAGCGGTCACTTTTTTTACTATATTAAAAGAATTTGCGCTAATCGCTAAATCAAATAAAGAAACGAATTATCTGCGTTTTTTAAAGAAATCCTTCATCAACTGCCCACACTCATCAGCCATAACGCCTGAAAGAAGAACTGTCTTGGGATGAAGAGCATCAGGAGCATATTTCATGAAACCACGTTTATCATCAGAAGCTCCATAAACCAATTTTCCGAGTTGCGACCATGCTATAGCACCGGCACACATCACACACGGTTCAACAGTGACATACAGCGTACAGTCATTCAGATACTTTGCTCCCAAAGCATTCTCTGCTGCTGTGATTGCCTGCATCTCGGCATGAGCAGTAACATCATTCAGTGTTTCAGTCAAGTTATGCGCACGGGCTATTATACGGTCACGACAAACCACTACGGCTCCCACCGGAACCTCTCCACTCTCGGCCGCGCGTTCAGCCTCAGCAAGGGCCTGCTTCATATAGAATTTATCGTCTGGCATATACTATCTGCGCATTTCGTGTTCATTGAAAAGAGTAGGATAATCATCGTCCAACTGCTGATGGATATGAGACAAGACGGTCTCACGAAGCCATCTCGCCTTGTTTGTTATCTTATATTTCTTGAGATAACAATCTACTATGCGGATTTCTTCTTCACTCATCAGACATACCATACGCTGCTTGCGTGGTGGAACAGATGACGGGACTCTCTTTCTTGTTTTACCTTTTGCTATCATTCAATGTGCAAAATTAATCTACTTCCGGTTAATTAAGAAAAAATAAATAAGTATTTTTGCAAAAAATGACAAAATGGCTTTACATAATATTTTAGGAAAAACAGGAGAAGACATAGCATGCCAGTTTCTTCAGGAAAAAGGATATGAAATATTGGAAAGAAACTGGACGTGGAGAAAACTGGAACTGGACATAATAGCCAGAAAAGACAACTGCTTGATTATTGCTGAAATAAGAACAAGGAGTACCGATGCCTATGGTGAGCCTGAATATACAGTGTCCGACAAAAAGATAAGAAGAATCATCAATGCCGCGGATGTGTATATAAAGAAGAATATGATTGACCTTAATGTAAGATTCGACATTATATCCATAACCGGACAAGACGGAAATTTCAAGATAAAACATATTGAGGACGCATTTATTTCTCCTGTATGGTAAAACAATACATTAATTAAAGATTTACAATGAATTATCCAAAACCTATATATATACCACAGACAATTTCCACTAATGTAAGCCTGGCTGATATTTGTTCAAAAGGTTACACAGAAGACCTTACATCTGTATATTCATCTTTTCAGACCGACGGCAGGGGACAGCGAGGAAACAAATGGGAATCAGAAGACGGAAAGAATCTTCTGTTCAGCTTTGTGGTTTTCCCGAAAGAACTGCCTGCCAGAGAACATTTCATACTGCTGCAGATTACCGCTCTTGCGTTGTTCGACACTCTGTCGGAATACACTGACGGAATAAGCATAAAATGGCCCAACGACATTTATTGGATGGACAAGAAGATTTGCGGGACATTAATAGAAAATGACTTGAGCGGTATGAACATAGAACGATCAATCTCGGGAACCGGTGTAAATCTGAATCAGAAAATTTTCAGAAGTGACGCCCCTAATCCTGTCTCTCTATCACAGATTACAGGACAGGAATATGATATTGAGTCTGTGCTTCACAAGATAATGAATTCGGCAAGCGGTTACTATCATATGTACGAGAATGGAGAAAATGATATTATCCGAAAAAAATATTTTGATGCCATATACAGAAAAGACGGTTTCCATAAATATAAAGATGACAACGGAACATTTGACGCTACCATAGAGGATATAGAGAAAGACGGACGCCTCGTACTTAAAGACAGAGAAGAAAACGTTAGAAAATATCTGTTTAAGGAAGTGTCATATATTATATAATATACCAAACACAGGAACATGAACCAGACAAACAAGGAAATTCTGCAGATAGCCATACCATCAATCATCTCGAACATCACAGTACCGCTGCTGGGACTGGTAGATGTAACCATAACCGGGCATTTGGGTGATGTGGCATACATAGGTGCCATAGCCGTGGGAGGTATGCTGTTCAATATGATTTACTGGATTTTCGGATTTCTGAGAATGGGAACCGGAGGTATGACTTCACAGGCATATGGAAGCAGGAATGATAATGAATGCCGTAATATACTGCTGCGTTCGGTGGGGATAAGCGTTCTGCTGGCAGCCATACTTATTATGCTACAAACACTCATTGTCAGCATAGCATTTCTTTTTATCGACACCAGCACTGAGGTTAAGACATATGCATCGGAATATTTCCATATATGTATCTGGGGAGCTCCGGCTGTATTGGGACTATACAGTTTCACAGGATGGTTTCTTGGAATGCAGAACTCCAAATACCCAATGTTCATAGCCATAACACAGAACATCATAAACATTGCAGCAAGTCTTTTCTTTGTAAAAGAAATGGGAATGAAAATTGAGGGTGTGGCATACGGAACACTGATTGCCCAATATGCCGGATTGTTGATGGCTATACTCTTGGGATTAAAATACACTCAAAAATATACATGGAACATATCTCCAGCCAATGTATTCAACAGGAAGAGCATGTCGGTTTTCTTTAAAGTGAACAGAGATATATTTTTCCGAACATTATGCATAGTGGCTGTTACAGTATTTTTCACATCGTCCGGAGCGGCATACGGGGATACTACTCTGGCAGTAAACACTCTGCAGATGCAGCTGTTTACAATTTTCTCGTACATAATGGACGGATTTGCATATGCAGGAGAAGCTTTGGTAGGCAAGCATGTAGGCAGCCGCAACAACGCACTTCTACGACAGACTATAAAACACCTAATTTACTGGGGAACAGGTGTTGCAGTATTCTTTACATTATTATATAGTATAGGTGGAAGGGATTTCCTGCAGCTACTCACAGACGACACTGATGTAATAAAAAACTCATCTGAATATTACTATTGGGTACTGGCAATACCTTTTGCCGGATTTATGGCTTTCATCCTCGACGGTATATGTATAGGAGCCACGGCAACAGGCATAATGCTGCGCTCTATATTCGTGGCTTCCGTTGCATTTTTCTCTACTTATTATATATCGGACAGTACGCTTGGAAATCATTCACTATGGATAGCATTCATATTATATCTATTCGTAAGAGGAAGCGTGCAGGCAGCACTCACCTACCGTCTTATCCGGTCTGACTTTCGGGCCAGTTGACAAGATAAAGCTTCTCACTTGCTCTGGTCAAGGCTGTATATAGCCAACGGTAATAATCGGGCGTAAAAGTATCTTCGGTGATATATCCCTGGTCGATAAAGATTCTTTTCCACTGTCCACCCTGCGCCTTATGACATGTCACGGCATAAGCATATTTCACCTGAAGAGCATTATAGAAACTGTCTTCCTTGAGTTTCTTCATACGTTCCTTCTTATTGGTTATGTCCGAATAATCTTCCATTACGGCATTGAACAGACGGTCACTGTCTTCTTTCGACAGCGACGGATAGTCCGAATGAAGTGTGTCAAGTAATATCTTCAGCTCGAACTCTATATCATTATGATCTGGGAAAGAGAGTACTACATCGGCAAACCTGAACCCGTACATTTCTTGAGTCCTGCGTACGCGGCGCACAACGGCTATATCTCCATTTGCAATGAAGTCCATCTCCTTACAGTCCGCAGTCCAGTGATAATTATTCTTGGCTATCATAAGTATATCGCCTGTACTTAGTTCTTCTTCTCTATAAAGAATGGTATTCCTTATTCCCTTATTATAAAGATAAGCCCTCTTGTTTGAACGGCATATTACCATAGTTTCATCCATACCTACTTCATTATAGGATGAGTTTATAGCCTCAATCAGTTCACTGCCTGGTATGGAAGAAATATCTTCGTATCCCTTAAGCGTAAGCACCGGAAGATCGTAAATATCATCGGCTGCCATTCTTTCGCGAAGCATGGTTGCGTTTGACAGAATACCGTTTCTGCCAGAATATCGGATTACTTCCGTCAGGATACATTCCGTAACGTCAAGTCCGTATCCGCTCAACACTTCTGCAGATAAAGCCGGGCTTTCATCTTCACCAACCGGCGGCAGCTGGGCATCATCACCTATTATAAGAAGGCGGCATCCCTGTCCGGCATATACATATTCTATCAGGTCATCTAGAAGCCTTCCGCTTCCAAAAGATGCTCCCGACAGCCCGTCATTAGAAATCATGGAAGCCTCATCCACTATGAACAGTGTATTCTTGTGAAGATTGTCATTCAAAGAAAAATTATCAAGATCATTGGAAAAGGATTTCTGACGATATATTTTCTTGTGTATTGTATAAGCTGAAAATCCCGAATAACGGGAAAAGACCTTGGCAGCCCTTCCGGTAGAAGCCATAAGCACATAGCCGGCCCGCATCTCGGACAAAGTCCTGACGACAGCCCCAATCAGAGTTGTCTTACCGGTTCCTGCATATCCTTTCAGTAATAACAAAGTATCATTTTCAGGCTTAAACAAGAAATCTGCTATACATTTTATAGCTTTTTCTTGCTCTTCTGTTGGTTGGTAACAAAAATTTCGCTTAATTTGTTGCGTTAAATAGTTATTTAACATAAAAGTAAATAAAAAGATTGAGTAATATTTACGTTGTTCAAGTTATTTATCTTATTTTTGCGCTACGAATATAAACTAAAAAAATAATATTATCATGAAAACAGTTATTAATCTTGTTTTAGCAGCCTGCGTTGTAGGTTTGGTTTACATCTGCTATGGCAGTGTAATGGGTCCAATAAATTTTGACAAAGAAAGAGGAATTAGAGAAAAAGCTATCATTGCTCGTCTTATCGACATCCGTAAAGCACAGCAGGAATACCGCGGTATGCACCAGGGTGCTTACACAGCTGACTTCGACTCTTTGATAGACTTCGTAAAAACAGCAAAACTTCCATTCATCCTTAAAGTTGGATCTCTGACTGACGCTCAGCTTGAAGCCGGTATGACTGAAAAGAAAGCTATGGCTATCATCAACAAGGCTAAGAAAACTGGTAACTATAAAGAAGTAGAAAAAGAAGGACTTCAGAACTTCCGTCGTGATACTATGTGGGTAGCTGTACTTGACACTATCTTCTCAAAAGGATTTAACCCTGATTCACTTTGCTATGTTCCTTACGGTAACGGTGCTAAATTCGAAATGGCAGTACGCAAAGACACTATGAAATCTGGTGCTCCTCTTAACTTGTTCCAGGCACAGGTTGCATACGATGTATATTTGGACGGTATCAACAGACAAGAACTTGCAAACCTTAAAGATATGCAGTCTAAACTTGGCAAATATTGCGGTTTGAGAGTAGGTGATATCGAACAGCCAAACAACAATGCCGGAAACTGGGAATAATCATTTATACATGACAGAAACTTTAGATTTTAACAAATCAGAACAATATACATTATCCATCCGTCTCAGTACGGATGGATTTTCTTTTTCTATCTATAACCCTATAAACGGGAATGACTTCTATTATCGCGCATATCCTGTAAACACACAGCGTTCGATGGCCGCAAACGTAAAAGCTTTCCTTGCAGCCACAGAAGAGCTGAAATACACATTCAAACAAACCAACATTCTGATACACTCACCACGCTATACGATAGTACCTTTGGAGTTTTTTGAGGATGACTCCATGGAGAATATATTCTATCACAACGTAAGGGAAAAGAAGAATGAAATCATATTGTGCAATATATTAAGTAACAGCAGCTCTGTTGTTATATTTTCACTGGACAAACTTACGCACGTGTTCTTGTCCGAACATTTTCCTGATGCAAGATTCTTTTCTTCAATAAGTCCACAGATTGAATATCTGACTATAAAAAGCCAACTTGGTAACAGCAAGAAACTATACACCAATATTCACCACAACAGTATTGATGTAGTAGCACTGGATAAAGGCAGACTTATGCTTGTAAATACGTATTCAAGCACATCAACAAATGACATCAATTACTTTATACTCAACATATGGCAACAGGCCGGATTTGATCAGGAAAGAGACGAGTTGTATTTAACAGGACTATCCGATATAAAAAAAATCATTATCCCGGAGCTTAAAAAGTATATAAGCCACATTTACAGTATTAACCCACAAGCGGAATTCAATAATTCATCAATAAGTGAAATAGAGAATATCCCGTTCGACGTTCAATCACTAATATTATGCGAGTAATAAGCGGTATATATAAAAGAAGAAGATTTGATGTTCCTCATACATTCAAGGCACGCCCTACAACAGATTTTGCAAAAGAAAATTTGTTCAATGTACTGAACAACTATATTGATTTTGAAGATGGCGTTTCAGCGCTTGATTTGTTTGCCGGAACAGGAAGCATAAGCATAGAACTCCTGTCGAGAGGATGCGACAGAGTTATTTCTGTAGAAAAGGACGCCCAACATCTGTCATTCATCAGCAAGATAATGAAAGAAGTGAAGACAGACAAATGTTTCATGTTAAAGGCAGACGTTTTCAAGTATATAGAAAGATGTCAGGAGAAGTTTGATTTTATTTTTGCCGACCCACCTTATGCACTTGAAAGGCTGTCGGAAATACCTGATTTGATTTTCAAATACGGATTACTGAAAGAAGGAGGGCTGTTTGTTCTTGAACACGGAAAAGACTTGAGCTTTGAATCACACCCATACTTCATAGAACACAGATACTATGGAAGTGTCAACTTCTCATTTTTCGGATATCCGTCTGATGCGGAAGCAAACGACGAAAATAATGAGATTACAAAAGAGGAGACAACAGTCTCATGACAGACTCGGAAATCTTATTCTTTCCTGAACGGGAATTCCATATCTTTTGTGTCAGCAACATACTTGATTTTATATCATTATAAAATATATTTTTCAGAGCCAATGCCGTTTCTTTGTCATAGAAGAAGGCATTGGCTTCAAAATTATGTTCAAAACTCCTGAAATCCATATTGGTAGAACCTACAGTGGATATTTCATCGTCACTGACCATGAGTTTGGAATGTAAAAATCCTGCCTTATAAAGATAAACCTTCACCCCGGCCTCGAGCATATCGTCAATATATGACATAGTTCCTTTATGTATAAGCCACGAATCGCCTCTCTTAGGAATCATGACCCTTACATCTACACCAGCCAAAGCTGCTGTCTGTAAAGCTGTAAGCACAGGCTCGGTAGGAAGTAAATATGGAGTCTGTATATATATATAGCTTCTGGCATTATTTATTGCCATAACATAACCTTGCATGATATCCCTCCATTCACCTACCGGATCAGAAGTTACTATCTGAACCAATGAATTGGACTTCCTATCATTTTCAGGTTGTTCCGACATTTTAGGAAAATATTCAGGAGCGGTAATCAGAGATCTTTCCACAGTAAACCAGTCTGTCAGGAAACTTGTCTGCAATCCATATACGGCTTTTCCTTTAATCCTTACATGAGTATCTCTCCATCTTCCCCAATCAAATCCATACAAATATCTATAGGCTATATTCATACCTCCGACATAACCCACTTTACCATCAATAACAACAATCTTTCTATGATTTCTATAATTGACCTTTGAGGTAAAAATAGGATATCTCACTTTCAGAAAACCTTGTACCTCTATGCCTTCGCACAACATCTGTTCATAAAATCCGTTGTCAACCTTCCAACATCCTACATCGTCATAAAGCAATCTAACCTTTACCCCTTGTCTCGACTTGTCTATCAGAGCATCTCTCAGCATACGGCCAACGGGATCATTTTCTATTATGTAGAACTCAATATGAATATGATGCTTTGCATTATAAACAGACCTCAATAATGAAAGAAACATGGAAAAACCGTCTGTGTATATCTCAACCTCATTTCCATCAAAAGGCAAAGCTTTGTTGACATTTTTAAAGAATGATATTATCCTGTATTTTCCTATACTGATATTTAATGTTTCCTGTGCCTGATATTCAGCCATAGGCCTTTTTATAAGCCTGGAATATCCTTTTTTACTTATCAGCCTTTCCTTTCTATTACTTCTCCCCAAAAAGAAATATAGTACAAGTCCTACCAATGGAAGGAAAAACAGAACCAGTATCCAAGCCATTGTCTTAACCGGGTTTCTATTATCAAGTACAACAAATACCACAGTTGAGAAAACAACCAGGATATAAGTAAAATAAAACAGCGAAAAGAAAACATCATTCATAATAATTCCATTTCAGGTTAAAAACAAAAATACATGTTTTTAATGAAAAACATATTACTTTTCAGCCTTTATATAATAAAAAAACGCATGAAATCATTTCTGACTTCATGCGATTTTCTAACGTTATCATTATCTCCTGTGACCAAATCCAGGTCCATGTCCCGGAGGTCCGAATCCCGGGCCGCCCATAGGACGTCCACCTTGTTTTCCACCAAATAAATTAAGACGATATATAAAATGAACCATACAATAACTGTAGATGGCATTATACTCTGTATCAGAACGCATGGCAGCCGAAATTACACGACTTATATTGCTCTGATTGCGTAATATATCGTAGAACTGTACGCTTACTGTTGCAGCATTTCCCTTGAGGAAATTCTGTGAAATCTGCGCATTCCATAAAAGTTCATCACGATTCATGGAAGCATCCGTGTAACCACGTCTGGAATTCTGTGACAAATCAGTAGAGATGGACATATTCCACGGAAGATTGATATTTGTACTTGCACCGTAAGAGAACTGATAAGTGTCCATATTGCTGGACTCCTGATAGCTGTTTCTTGAATGAGTATAATTGATAGATCCATTCAATGAAACTTCCCACCAGTCTGATCTGTATGTACCTCTCAAGCGCTCGCCAAGGCTTAACTGCTTGGTTATATTCTTATCTGAATTTGTGGTAACCTCCTTACTGCTGATATAACTAACCATATTACTATATCTGGTATTAGTAAATGTGTTAATTGTATATTTCTTGTTCTTCAAGGCAATGTTACCACCTACCATACCGAATATATTCCAGTTTCCGTTAATATTTTCAGGTCTGGTAGTATATCCTCCGGTATTTTCATCATAAGTTCGGCGGTTACTGATACTGTTAAGTGTATTGTTGTATGTAAAGAATGTCATACAACCTCTCTGAGTATCAACATTGAACGTATTATAATGAACACGCAATGTATTTGTAAAGGAAGGCTTCAGATTAGGATTTCCCTGTTTTACATTAAGCGGATCCGTATTGTCCTCAATAGGTAACAGATCTGTCATGCTTGGCTGTGAACTACGTCCTCTATAGTCAACCCTGAGCTGACTTGTTTTCGAAAACTTATATCTGAAGTCCAATGTAGGAGTGAAGTTAAACACCTTACGCACACTTACAGTATCCAAATCACCTTTCTTATAATCAAGTTTTGTGTTCTGTGGCTGTAATGAGACACCCAAGTTAAACTGAGACTTTTGGGTTATCCATTTATAAGACACATCAACCTGATGATTATAATAGTCATATGCTGCACTTTTACTTAAATCATCATTATAAGTACCATTTATATCTCCTGCTATGCCTTGAGGTACTGTCCATCCTTCGGGCATATCATAAGTGGAATTATCCGAGGTGTTTCTCTTATACTGGAAATTATAGCTGAACTGCAAGAACATATTCTTGAGTATAGGTTCGCTATATGAAACACGGGCACTGTAGCTGTAACTTTTTGTCGGTGTAGATATATAACGGTTCAATATTTCCAGTTGCTCTTCCGGTGTCTTCTGGAAATAATTGGTTTCAGATGTAGAGAATTGCTCTGATGTACTGTTTGTTACATTATAGTATCCTCTCAATGTTATATTTCTTCCAGCTTTACCAAGACGTCTGTTATACATCAATGAGGCTCCATGAGTAAGCGAATTTGAACGCGACAGACTGTTACGTATAATGGTGTTGATGATGTTCTCTTCAGGAACAAGTTCTGTCAAATCATCAGCATTGATAAGTTCGTCTGTAGAGAACACCGGATCCTGATTAAAGGTATATGTCTTTGAATCAGTTCCGTTGTCAGTATCTCCCAACTGAAATCTTGGACGGAAAAGCACCATAGTCATAGTGTCAGGATTCCATTCAATCCTAAAATCAGCCGTAAGATTAAGATTCTTATTATCTTGGATATTCATCGCATTTGTAAAAGAGCTTGAAGAACTGGACACAAATGTTTCAGAAGCACTTTTACTTCTTATATCCGAATTTTTCAGATTAAAGTTTACACTTCCGTTATTATGCCACTTCTCTGTTTCTGTAGCGAAGTTGAAACCTGCCATATGAATGGTGTTCAAGCCATTCTGACGTCTCCAACCGCCACCTCCCCCACCGCCGGGAAAGCCGTTGTCATTTACATTGTTTGACGAACCGATGACAGTAAACTGATTTCCACCATAAAAACGGTTTAAAAGGACTTTTGCACTATACCTATCCTGAGTACCACCAGCAACATCGGCATTACCAAACCAACCTTTGTTCATACCCGGCTTTACAGTAAGGTCAAGTACTGTTTCTTCTTCTCCATCCTGAATACCTGTAGCCTTTGCCATATCCGACTGCTTATCGTACGCACGAAGTTTATCAATAATGTTTACAGGCAAATTCTTCAGGGCAATATTAGGATCGTCGGCAAAGAACTCCTTACCGTCAATCATAATTTTGCTTATTTCTTTTCCGTTAATGGTTATTTTTCCGTCATCATCTATCTCTGCTCCAGGAAGTTTCTTAACCAGTTCCTCCAGTGCTGATCCCTCCGGCACTCTGTATGCAGAAGAATTATACACCAAAGTATCCGCCACTGCAGTTACTTCAGGAGCCTGTGCAACTATCACAGCTTCCTCAAGCATAATAGCATCAGAAGAAAGTTCTATATTTCCAACCGAAGCCTTCGGCTTTTGTCTGGTTATTTCGAAATCTTTAAAAACCGGCTTATATCCCACAAAGGACACTTTCAGCAAATACTTTCCTAACTTTGCATTTAGCGAAAATTTACCGTCCAGATCTGTAATATTACCGATTATCATAGTACTGTCCTTTGGTGACAACACTTGCACCGTAGCCTGCATTACCGGCATCTTATCATCAGCATCTACTACTGTTCCGGAAACAGTACCACGAGGAGTCCTTCCTTGTGAGAAGATTAACGAAGGGGTGAAAGCCCCCAACAAAAAACACAAAACCCAACTTTTCATAGTCCCAAAACTATCATTCCATATTTTAACAAATTATATTCAATACGCTTTTGATAGAGAAACTAAGAAAAGGTTTAATCCAGTAAACGTCATTTTAATTTTTCCTACCAAATTTTTTCTCTATTTTACGTTTTTGCACCAAAAACTCAAAGCATATAACATTCATTACCATATAATATATACCTACAGAATTATCGGCACTTTGATAATTCAAATCTGCAGCAGCCATTCCTAGCGCAATCAGATAGTATATTCCCCACAGAAACAAAGCAAATTTTGCAGCTTTCGCACGCAAAGACGATGTTATCTCATCCTCATCGACAGTCTTCGCAAAAAATATGAAAAACAATGAAATCCATATGACTGCTTTTGCTGCAAGTTTAGAATATATAAAACCTGCATCTGATGTTATCATTCCAAACATATACATAAGCATTGGAACAAATACAGACAATATAAGAAGTGTGTATCCCGCCACACGAAAACAAGTTGGAAAAAGTCCTTTCATAACTCTTATCATTTAGTTTTTAATTAGTGGTACAAAAATAATTATTTGTAAACGTTATAAAGTGATTTTCTAACTTTTTTTCTATTTTTGCCGTCAAATATGTAAAATCATGAGCAAACAAAAAATTATTATTTGCAAAGAACTGGAAGAAGATCTGAAAACAGTAATATCTTCTCATAAATTCGATAAACTGTTCATATTAACAGATAACCATACTTCACGTCACTGCCTGCCTTTGACCAAGAACATAGATTTCATACATAATGCCTCGGAAATCACCATAGGAGTTGAGGACACAAACAAGAATCTGGACACCTTAGCTTACGTATGGTCTGAATTAAGCCAAAGAGGAGCCACAAGACATTCCCTATTAATAAACCTTGGAGGAGGAATGGTTACAGACCTGGGTGGTTTTGCTGCCGCAACATTTAAAAGAGGAATACAATTCATAAATATACCTACCACGCTTCTATCAATGGTAGATGCAGCAGTCGGTGGAAAAACAGGAATAAATTTCAACGGTCTGAAGAACGAAATCGGAGCTTTCGCGCCTGCATCTGAAGTAATCATTGACAGTGAGTTTCTGAAAACACTTGACTATGAGAACATAATGTCAGGATATGCAGAAATGTTGAAGCATGGTCTTATAAGCAATTATGACAATTGGAAAGAACTCATACAATTCGATTTTTCAAAAGATATAGATTATAAATCATTACAGACACTAATAGGAAAATCAGTAGGAATAAAAGAGAACGTGGTTGAACAAGACCCGTTTGAAAAAGGAATTCGCAAGTCATTGAACCTAGGACACACGGTGGGACATGCTTTTGAAAGTTATTCTTTGCGTGGAAAAAATCATTCACTGCACGGATATGCAGTAGCATGGGGATTGGTATGCGAATTATATCTATCGCACATCAGAGCAGGTTTCCCTAGTGACAGGCTTCGACAAACAGTGACATTTGTAAAAGAACACTACGGCAAACTGGGTTTCACATGTAAAGACTACGAAACTTTATATGAACTCATGACTCACGACAAGAAGAACGAATCTGCCAATTCCGTAAACTTCACACTTTTGAGCGATGTTGGCGAAATAAAAATAAACCAGATAGTTTCAAAACAAGAAATTTTCGAAAGCCTTGACTTCTATTCTGAAACAATGGGATAATTGATTAACATGGTATAGACCATGGCATGGGCAAAACCAAGAATATAATTTGGTGTTTATAAAAAAAACACTAATTTTGCATCCGCAATTCGGGATGTAGCTCAGCCCGGTTAGAGTACGCGTCTGGGGGGCGTGTGGTCGCTGGTTCGAATCCAGTCATCCCGACTGAGAATAAAGCATTGATAATCTGATGATTGTCAATGCTTTTATTGTTTTATATAGTTTATACATCTACAACAATCGAATAAAGAAAATTGCAAACTAAATAAAAAACAAAGGAAAGTAAAATAGAACAATTATTTACTTTAAAGAAGTTTGAAATACTTGAATTTATAATATTATACAATTAAAAATTTTAAACATTCATATAATATATCATATATATAATAAAAAAAATCCAAGTCAATGAGCATAAACTAATTTTTATTGATTAAATTTGCGTCATTAAAAAAATATATCAGAAACTAATCACTATCTATCATGTTAACCCAAATAATTAACGCTCGTATTTTAACGCCACAAGGATGGCTTAAAGACGGTTCTGTAATAATTTGTGACAATAAAATCCTTGAAGTTACTAATTGCGATCTGGCTATTGTCGGCGCAAAAATAATTGACGCAAAAGGTATGTATATAGTACCTGGCGGTGTAGAAATCCACGTACACGGTGGTGGAGGTAGAGATTTTATGGAAGGATCGGAAGATGCATTTAGAGCTGCAATCAAAGCACACATGCAACATGGTACGACCAGTATCTTCCCTACTCTGTCATCATCAACAATCCCAATGATACGTGCTGCTGCTGCAACTACAGAAAAATTAATGCAAGAACATAACAGCCCTGTCCTCGGATTACACTTGGAAGGTCATTATTTTAACATGAAGATGGCAGGAGGACAAATGCCTGAAAACATAAAAAATCCAGACCCTGAAGAATATATCCCTCTGCTGGAAGAAACAAATTGTATAAAAAGATGGGATGCCGCTCCCGAACTTCCTGGAGCAATGCAATTCGCAAAATATATCACATCTAAAGGTATCCTAGCATCTGTGGGACATACTCAAGCTGAATATGAAGACATATTGACAGGTTATGAGGCCGGATATACACATGCAACACACTTCTATAATGCAATGCCGGGATTCCATAAACGCAGAGAGTACAAGTATGAAGGTACCGTAGAAAGTATATATTTGATTGACGATATGACTGTTGAAGTTGTAGCCGACGGTATCCATGTTCCACCGACAATTCTCCGCCTTGTACACAAGATAAAAGGTGTTGAAAGAACTGCATTAATCACAGATGCTCTTGCCTGCGCAGCAAGCGACAGTCAGGAAGCTTTCGACCCAAGAGTTATAATCGAAGACGGTGTATGCAAATTAGCAGACCGATCTGCGTTGGCTGGAAGTATTGCAACAATGGACAGACTGATACAGACTATGGTACAGAAAGCCGAAATACCTTTAGAAGATACAATAAGAATGGTATCTGAAACACCGGCCAGAATTATGGGAGTATTGGACCGCAAAGGTACACTGGAAAGAGGCAAAGACGCCGATATCCTGGCTTTGGACAGAGATCTTAACGTACGTGCCGTTTGGTCTATGGGAGAAATAGTAGAAGGTACAAATAAATTATTCTAAGAATCATACAAACTAATAATATCGATTATGCTTACTCAATTAATAAACGGACGTATCCTTACTCCACAAGGATGGATTATGGATGGCTCTGTACTCATTAGTAATGGTAAAATACTGGAAGTTACCAATAGCGATTTGGCTGTAATAGGTGCTAAAGTTATTGATGTAAAAGGAATGAATATTGTTCCAGGATTTGTAGGTATGCATATACACGGAGGAGGAGGCCACGATTATAACGAATGTACAGCTGAAGGATTTAACGCTGCCACTCACGCACATTTAATTCATGGAGCAACAACAGTGTTCCCTACATTGACTTCCACTTCATTCGATAATATCACAAAAGCAGCCGCTTTATGTGAGGAAATGATGAAAACCAACAAAGTAATACAAGGTTTACACATTGAAGGTCCTTACTTGAATCCTAAAATGGCAGGTGCCCAGTGGGGAGAATACTTATCAGAACCTAACAAAGACGAATATACACAAGTAATAAACTCAACTTCATGTATAAAAAGATGGGATATAAGTCCAGAAGTTCCAGGTGGTTTTGATTTCGGCAGATTCACTTCCTCAAATGGTATATTAACAGCAATCACACATACAGAAGCGGAATATGACGATATTAAAAAGGCATTCTCTGCTGGTTTCACTCATGCTGCACATTTTTATAATGCAATGCCGGGATTCCATAAACGTAGAGAATACAAATATGAAGGAACCGTTGAAAGTGTGTATCTGACAGACGGCATGTCTGTAGAAGTTATAGCTGATGGAAGACATCTTCCTGCTACAATATTAAAGCTAGTATATAAGCTAAAAGGTGTAGAACAAACCTGTCTGGTAACAGACGCATTAAAATACGCTGCATTTGACGGAGAAATTAATGACCCGCAATATGTTATCGAAAACGACGTATGTAAGCTGGCAGATCATTCATCATTGGCCGGAAGCCTTGCAACCATGGATAAACTGGTATGGACTATGGTTAAAAAGGCAGGAATTCCATTAGAAGATGCAGTAAGAATGGCTTCTGAGACACCGGCAAAGATTATAGGTATAGACGACAGAAAAGGAACTCTTCAAAAAGGCAAAGATGCCGACATCGTTATTTTGGACAAGGATACTAATGTAAGATGTGTATTCTCTTATGGAGAAATCGTTGAAGGCACAAACACATTAATACATTAATAGCCTTACATTCAACTATTTAATAAAATCTTTATTAGTATAGATAAACACACATTTGTAATATCTGGGATACACACTTCAAAGGTGATTATCCCAGATTTCTTTTTTTATTAATATTTTCCAATAAAAAAGTCTCAAATATTTTGCAGATTTAAAAAAAAGTCATACCTTTGCACTCGCAATCGGGAAACAACGATAGCAAATAGGATTGATTCGCTAGCTCAGCAGGTAGAGCACAACACTTTTAATGTTGGGGTCTTGGGTTCGAGCCCCAAGCGGATCACTCAGAAAATCAAGCGATTATCTCAAAAAGATAGTCGCTTTTTTCGTATTTATACGTTGGTTTGGAGCACGGCATGGGTGTCGGCGGGCGACACGGTCGACTCACGCGCGATGCGGTTGGCAAGTTCCTGCGTTTCTACGGGTTTGCCTACGGTGACGCTGCGGGGATACCACAGGTCGTTGATTGCTTGTTGTACACGCTTCCAAAAAATCATACAAACTTACTTTTTAGGTCTTCTGCCCAGTGCGGTCAAGACGGTTTTGCAACTTATTGATTGACAATGGATTCTGTTTTAGTCTCCGACGATATTCTCATTTGTCCCCGACGGGGTGCTCGTTTGTCCCCCACGAGGCGGTCGTTTGTCCCCGATGGGGAAACCGGGTGTCCCAGACGGCAAATCGTTTTGACTAATTCTTGACAAGAAGACGGGTTAAACATATTGCATTATTGTTTTATAATATCGGTTTTGCCCTATATTTCTATTTGATGACTTGATTCCCAGTTGACCAAGTTGCCTTTTGTGTCGGCTTCTTCTTGTTCAACGCCATAACCCCTACTAACGGATGTGGTACGTAGGCTTCTTCCAGATAGTTCATGTCATCGTCCGTCAGTTTCAAGTCAAGTGCGGCAACAGCTCCCTCGATGTGGTGCAGTTTGGTTGCTCCAACAACGGGCGAAGTGACTTTTTTCAGGAGCCATGCCAGAGCGACTTGAGTCATCGTCACGCCGTATCGGTCGGCAAGTTCGGCTACACGGGCAATGATGACGTTATCCTGTTCGGCTGAGGCATCGTATTTCATTTTTGCCACACCGTCTTCTTCCTGACGCTTGGATGTTTCACCCGGATGTTTCGATAAGCGGCCTCCCGCCAACGCACTGTATGGAGTAAGTGCAATGTTATCTTCTTCGCATAGGGGAACCATTTCACGCTCTTCCTCGCGGAAAATCAAATTGTAGTGACCTTGTACGGAAACGAATTTTGCCCAACCGTTACGCTCGGCTATGGCGTTGGCTTTGGCAAGCTGCCAGGCAAAACAGTTGGATATGCCGATGGCACGTACTTTACCTGCTTTTACTGCGTTGTTCATTCCTTCCAGGATGTCCTCAATAGGCGTGTTGTAATCCCACATGTGGCAGATGTACAAGTCCACGTAATCCATGCCAAGGTTTTCAAGGCTCTTGTTGAGCATACGCTCCACATGTTGTTGCCCAGTGATGCCTGCGGCAATTTCGTCAGCGGTACGTGGCAGGAATTTTGTTGCCACTACCACATCTTCGCGCTTTGCCAACTCACGAAGGGCTTTGCCGACATACTGTTCACTTGTGCCACTTTGGTAAGCGATGGCGGTGTCGAAGAAGTTTACGCCTAATTCCAATCCTCGCTTGATGATGTCTCGTGAAGCGTCCGGACCAAGAGTCCAAGTACAAGGTCCTTGTGTCGGGTCGCCGAATCCCATGCATCCCATGCAGATGCGTGATACGTTTAAGTCAGAATTTCCAAGTTTAATGTATTCCATAATGATATGTTTTTGTAATGAATAAATGCGTTAGTTTTTCCCTGCATAGACTTGTGTCATGCCCCCATCGACCGTCAATTCAATGCCAGTGATGTATTTGCTTAAATCCGATGCAAGAAACACCACAGCATCGCCCAGTTCTTCGCTTGTGCCGACACGTCCCAATGGGATTTCCGAAGCGACACGGTCGGCGTATGCCTGCACGTCGGCATGGCTCATACCTTGCACCACTTCATAGCCTTCGGTTGGTATCACGCCCGGACTGACTGCATTGACACGGATACCACGGCTTTTTAAGTCGGTTGTCCAGCTACGGGCAAATGAACGCACAGCCGCTTTTGTAGCGGCGTACAAGCCGAAACCGGGCAATCCCATATAAGCCGTAATGGAAGCGTTGAGGATGATTGATGCTCCGTCCCGCAGGACAGGCAGCATAGTTTGTACGGTAAGATATGTCCCCCATACGTTTACATCAAATGTGCGGTGGTAATCCGTTTCCGTAGCTTCTTCTAAGGGGATAGCTTTGCCTCCGCCCGCATTGGCAAAGATGATGTCGAGCGTGCCCTTTTCCTCCTTGATGATGTTTGCGAGACGTATCATATCTTCTTTGTTGGAAATGTACGCCTGCACTGCCTTTACGGAATTGCCAAGTCTCTCGGCAGCCTGTTCCAGTACTTCTTTGCGTCGTCCGGTGATATAGACGAACGCTCCTTCTTCTGTCAATCTCTTTGCGGTTCCGAATCCGATACCGCTGCTTCCGCCCGTTACAAGGGCAACCTTTCCTGTCAATAATTGTGTTGCCATACGATTTATTTTTGTTGGTTACGAATGTCCAATGTATGATGCAGACGTTCTCTGCCAATAGCCGCCTTTTCGGGCGACACTTCGTTTCCTACCATATCAAGAATGTCCCATAATTGTGCTTCTGTCACTCCGACATTCAATGCTCCGCCGTAATGAGATTCGACCATAGGTTCTCCGATAGCGGCAAGTGCGGACACGGTGGTTGTTTCCCGTTCGATGTACGTCAGCAAATCACGGGCGAAAAGGTCGGCAAAAAGATGTTCTTTCAGGCAAAAGTCCAGCAACGGGTTGAATCCGAAGAAACCGTTTCGCAGTTGTCCGGCTGTCATTCCGGCACAAAACATCTGCAATTTCTCACCTCGTGCATATTTACTTTCACTATCATCAACAGGTGAGGCTTCCCGGCCTTGCTTGTCGTGTATGCCGTTGTTTCGCCGTTCATTCACCAAGTTCATAAACACGATAGTTGCCCGACATGCCGGGGCAAATCCCAAGTAGGCATACAGATGCACGATTTCTTCGTTAATCTCGTTGATGGTCATGCCGAAATCCAAAGCTTCCGTCAAGACCTTTTTCAGCCCTTCCACATTAGTGGTGGTGACAGCCGTATAAATGGATATCTTGGCAATATGCGATTGCCGTTCTGTGAGGTGTTTGAGTTCCATCATTTGTTCTTTGTTTTAATTCGACGGTGCAAAATTAGAGTGTTCCCGGTGTAAACCTGTTATCCTGATTACCGAACGTTTGATACTGATTACTGAAAAGAGAAAATCAAGTGAAACAATTAGAAAACAAAGCATTATCTTTGCCCGCAAAATATAAAAACATCCAGATGAAGAAAGTAGAAAAGATAAATATTGATGCGTATAATAAGTATATGGGAATAGAAACCCTGCACCCGTTAGTGAGTGCCATTGATTTCTCAAAAGTAGAGCCTATACACAGTTTCCTGTTCAATATTGATTTTTATGCTGTATTTTTGAAAGAAACCAAGAACGGGACTTTGACCTATGGGAGGCAGTATTATGACTATCAGGAAGGCAGTATCGTCTGTATCTCTCCGGGGCAAGTTATCGGTGCGGAAGCGACAGAAGAAATATTCCAACCCCAAGGATGGGGACTGCTGTTCCATCCCGATTTAATATTGGGAACATCATTGGCTACCAAAATGAAGAAATATACCTTCTTCGCCTATGACGTGAATGAAGCCCTGCACTTGTCCGAACGGGAACGGCACATTATTCTTGATTGTTTTAATAAGATAATGGAAGAACTGAATCATCCGATAGACAATCACAGCCAAACATTGGTTTGTGTCTATATCGAGCTGCTGTTGGATTATTGCACACGCTTTTACGAGCGTCAGTTTATCACCCGTAAAAAGGTCAATTCAAACCTGCTTGTCCGTTTCGAGAAGCTGTTGCAAGACTATTTCAATTCCCGTCAACCGATGCTGTCCGGTTTGCCTACCGTAAAATATTTTGCGTCTGAGCTGTGTCTTTCACCTAACTATTTCGGAGACTTGATTAAGAAAGAATGTGGTAAATCCGCGCAGGAATATATCCAAGACACAGTCATCGCCATAGCTAAAGACCGTTTGCTTGACACGACAAAAAGTATCGGGCAAGTAGCGGAAGAATTAGGATTCCAATACTTGCCTTATTTCAGCCGGATGTTCAAGAAAAAAGTTGGGAAAACACCGGGAGAATATCGAGGTCAGAAGGCTATATGAAAATAAGAGAGTGTGCCGAAATTGCCACACCCTCTATTTGCTTATTCCTTCACCTTCAATCCGTCGAACACTTCGCTCATCTCCATTCCGTCCAATGCCTCGTCGATGGCAAGCGGGGAGAATGCCATCAGTCCAACACCTAATTCTTCGAGCGTGTGGACAGTGTCTTATGCCAATGCGCCATCATCGAATAACAGTTCTGCACGGCAGCCACCAGGCAAGGACTTGGGGGCAACGTTTTTGTCAGGCACGACCATCAGCAACTCGCTGACGGAATTGTACCTGCTGTTCAAGTACCTGCGTCCGAAGGCGTTGGAGAAGCAGGACATCCGCTGCTTCGACGCATGGGCGGCGATATTCGCCAAGAAGACGACGGACTTCGAGTTCAACGTGACGAACAACATCGTGCAGAAGGGACGCTTCCGCTACTTCATCAAGGTGCCGGAACTGGCGGCGTTCTACAACGAGATAACGGACTACCGCACAGCGGAGGATGTGGGCGTGGACCGTCCGCACAAGAACGAGATACTGCACAACATACCTCCCACGCCCGACCAGGAATATTTCATCAAACAGCTGATGGAATTTGCCAAGACGGGCGATGCCACACTGCTCGGCAGATTGCCGTTGTCGGAAACGGAGGAAAAGGCGAAGATGCACCATGTTGTATTCTGAAGTGATGATTGCCGTATGTTCGTTTATCGGGGTCATTCTTGTACTTTCGTAGCTCTCTATCCACTCCTTTAGTGTTGCCACATCACAAGTATCGGTACACATCATATCCAAAATTCCGATAGGGTCGCTGAATGTCACAATCAAAGTATCATAGTATGCTGTCATAATCTGTCCTCCTTTCCTTTTATCCATTCATCACGCAGGTGTCTGCACTCCTTCAATGTCGGTCTCACGCAAGAGAAAAGTTCTCCGTCCGTGTGTCGGTAGTCATACTGGAAAAGGGTTGTTCTTTTCCGTCTGATAGTCGTTTGGTACTTTTCGTACTTCTCGAGGGTGTGTCAAAATTCATTTTTTGAAAAAATGAACTTATAATTTGAAATTTGA